>ENA-UOVV01000281-UOVV01000281.1-compost-metagenome-genome-assembly--contig:-NODE-281-length-69859-cov-6.341542_pt1 | contig 69859 bp, 65 predicted proteins | sample MGYA00238155_ERZ761577 | MGnify/ENA primary metagenome ERZ761577 (study PRJEB28898, sample SAMN06268775) | compost metagenome | isolation source: Emeryville, CA | place: USA:Emeryville, CA | collected... | reverse complement strand
CGAACACGGTCGGCGGCGTCACCGGCGGACTCAACAACACCGTCGGCGGTCTGCTCGGTGGCTTGAAGCCCAAGAAGGACGACTCGTCCGGCGGCGCGGGCGGCGGCGACTCGGGCGCGTCAACCAAGTCCGCTGCCTGACGGCGCGCTACGTGCGCATAATGTGGCCCCAGAAGCAATCGCCAAGGGGGAGCTATCCACTGCCATGACTGATCCGCGCGCCGACGTCGTCACCCACCAGTACGAGAAATGGCGCTATCCCGAGCCGATCCAGGATCTCGAGGCGTGGACCGCCGACAACTGGCAGTTCTTCGATCCCTCCCACAGTCACCGCTTGATGTGGCCGGATCGGGAGCACCGGGGCGATCTGGACCTCCTGATCGCCGGCTGCGGCACCAATCAGGCCGCGGTGTACGCCTACACCAATCCCGAGGCGCGCGTGCTGGGCGTGGACATCAGCCAGCCCTCGCTCGACCATCAGCAGTATCTGAAGGACAAGCACGGCCTGAAGAACCTGGAACTGAAGCTGCTGCCGATCGAGGAACTGCCCACCCTGGGCCGCGATTTCGACCTGGTCGTCTCGACCGGCGTGCTGCACCACATGGCCGATCCGCAGGCCGGCATGAACTCGCTGGCCCGATGCCTGCGGCCGGACGGGGTGGCGGCGATCATGCTGTACGCCCGGCACGGTCGCGTCGGGGTCGAGTTGCTTCAGGCGGTGTTCCGCGACCTCGGCCTGCAACAGGACGACAAGTCGCTGCGCCTGGTCAAGTCGACGCTGGCGATCGTGGAGGACTACCACCCGATCAAGGCCTACGTCGACATCGCCCCCGACCTGCAGTACGACGCCGGCATAGTGGACACGTTCCTGCACGGCCGCGACCGCAGTTACACCGTCCAGGACTGCATCGATCTGGTGCACAACGCCGGCCTGACATTCGCGGGGTGGCTCTTCAACGGCCCGTACTACCCGCATCTGCACCACGCGCCCGACAACGAGTTCTACGCGGCGGTCAACGAGTTGCCCGAGGAACAGATCTGGAAGGTGATCGAGCGGCTCGCGACGAAAAACGCCTGCCACTACTTCTACGCGTGCCATCCGGACCGGCCGAAGAGCAGCTACGCGATCGACTTCTCGTCGCTGGCGTGCCTGGACTACGTCCCGGAGATGCGCTACCGGTGCGGGCTGGCCGGCAATGAAATCTACCGGCCGGGCTGGCGAATGGCGCTGGATCCCACCCAGCTCTCGTTCGTCGTGCAGATCGACGGTAAGCGCACCATTCGCGAGATCGCCGCACGCGTGGCCTCCGAGGGCGTGCTCAACAGCGCGGTGAAGCGCGAGAAGTATGCGCGGCAGTTGTTCCGCGAACTGTGGCGGTTGGACTTCATCGCGATGGCCCTGCCGGCGAAGAACTGACTCCTTGTCGGTCGACGGGCGGACCCCACAGCTTGAAGCCTTCGGCTCCAAGCCGACCCGCCGCATCATCGGAGGCCTGTTCCGCCCGGTCGACAACGCCTCGATCGCGTTCTTCCGCATCGCATTCGGGCTGACATCCTTCTTTCACGTGTGGTCCGTGCTGGACCAGGACCGGGTCCGCCGCCGATACATCGATCCGCCGTTTCTGTTCTCGTTTCCCGGCCTGGACTGGGTGCAGCGGCCACCGGGTGACTGGACGCTGGCCATCTGGTTCGCCACGGCCGGAGCGGCGCTGCTGATCGCGCTTGGGTTGTTCTACCGGGCGGCGATCGTCTTCTTCTTCGTGGCGCACACCTACGTGATCCACCTAGACCAGTCGATCTTCTGGAACCACTACTACGTGGTGTCGCTGTTCGCGTTCCTGATGATGTTCGTTCCGGCTCACCGCAGCCACTCGCTGGATGTCGTGTGGCGTCGGCTGGCGCCGGCCGAGGTCGCGCCGGCGTGGTGTCTGTGGGTCCTGCGCGGTCAGATGGCGGTCATCTATTTCTTCGCGGGGGTGGCCAAGCTCAACGCGGATTGGCTGGCGGGCCGGCCGCTCAATCTGTACCTCCCCGGCGAGGGCTCGTTCCCGTTCCTGTCGTCGCTGTTCAATCAGCACTGGTTCCATCTGGCGACCAGTTGGGCCGGTCTCGGGTTCGACCTACTGATCGTGCCGCTGTTGCTTTGGCCGCGCACCCGGGTGGCCGCTTTCGCAGCGGCAGTGGCATTTCATTTGATCAATTCCCTGATCTTCAATATCGAGGCGTTCCCGTGGTTCGCCATCGTGGCCACCACCTTATTCTTCTCGCCGAGCTGGCCGCGCCGGATCGGACTGTGGAACAACGACCCCGAGCCCGATGTCTCGCACCGGGCCGTTCCCGAGCGCTGGGGCCAACTGCGGACCTCGCAGCGGGCCGGTCTCGTGCTGATGGTGCTTCACTTCACGATTCAGATCGTGCTGCCGCTGCGCCACTACGCGTATCCCGGCGACGTCAACTGGAACACCGAAGGCGATCTGTGGGCGTGGCGCATGCTGCTCGTCGAGACCAGACACGACACGGTGTTCACGATGAAAAGCATCAGCACCGGCGCCGAATGTCGGATTGACCCACTGGATTACATCCACGACGGACAGTGGCACAAGCTCGGCTTCCGGCCGGACATGATGGCCCAGTTCGCCGACCGCGTCGCCGAGTCAGTGTGGGACCGCAAACACGAGCGCGTCACGGTGCACGTCTACTCCGCGGTGTCCGTCAACGGCGACGACTACGCGGCACTGGTGTCCCCGGACACCGATCTGGTCAGCGTGGACCGCGCCTGGCACAACGACTGGGTGCTGCCCCGTAAACCCCCGACACCCCCGGCGGAGGTGCCGAATGTACCCGCCTGCGAACCTTAAAATCGCAATTTGCCACAGGAAATTCTTAATTCCGTTTTGACTCAAATTCGGACGGTGAGTATGAGAGCCTTGTGCCGGGTCGGGGATGCATCAAAACGAGGAATGGCGATGGGTGCATCTGCGTATGTGGGCCGCGTCGGCGGATTGGCGGTAGCGCTCGGGATCGGGGCGGCGGTAACGACGGGTCACGGCCTGGGTTACGGCACCGCTTGGGCGACCGAGACCGATGGCGCCTCGTCGAACTCCGGGCAATCGGTGAATGAGGGGTCAGCGACTGCCGAGACGGTATCGACGCCCGCCGGGGAGACCGGCACCGCCGGATCCGATGGGGCCGACGGGGCGGACGGCGCCGGGGGGAACGCGGGCGGCGGCGACGGTGAGGACGGCGCCGACGGTGCCGACGGCGGTGCCGGCGGCGATGCCGGCGACGAGGATGCGCTCGCGGAGAACCTCCTGAACAGCGGCGGCCACGAGAGCGCGGAGGGCGGCGAGCAGGAGCCCGCCGAGCAGGAGCAGGACTACAAGGTCGACGACGACAACACCGACACCGACAACAACAACAAAGGCGACGACAGCATCGTCGTCAAGCAGGAGTCCACCGCCAACGCGCGGCAACACCAGAACCAAAACCAGACGCAGACCGTCAACTCCTTCCTGCCCGCGGGCGCGGCCGACGCCACCGGTGGCGACTCCGCGAAGGACACCATCGCGGTCGACATCGACCTGGACACCGCGCCGACGCCAGGTGCCGCGTTCGCCGCGGCCGACGGCTCGGCGGGCGGCACGCAATTCACCGCGCTGTCGACGCTGTCGACCACCACCCAGCTCGACGTGCCCGCCGCTGCACAGGCCCCCGAGCCGCCGCTGCAGCGGCTGGTGGTCAGCGTGCTGTCGACCCTGAGCGCCGGGCTCACGGCGTTGGCGTCGAACCTGCCGGGCGCCCCGATCTGGTCGCCGTTCGTGATGACGGTGCTCGGCCTGGGATCGCGCCGCGAGATCGCCGAGCCGATGAGCTCCTTCGTCGCCACCGCGGCGAGCATCCCGGTCGCGGCGTTGAGCGTGGCCTCCCAGGCGTTGTCGTTCCCGGCCACCACCCGCCGGCCGGTGGCCGTCAGCCTCAACACGTGGGCCATCGAATACCTGACCGGCGCGCGCAACCTGAACAACACCATCGCGCGCTTCGGCATCGGCGGCGCCGACCTCGGGATCATGTGGGACAACGGCATCCAGGACAATCCGGTGACGCCGGGCATCGACGAGCATCAGGTGCTGATCGCGTTCGGCGACACCTTCAGCGTCGCGCCGCGCAGCGGGGTGTGGCGGTTCAACACCCTGTTCCGCACCCCGGACGACACGTTGTCCAACGGGCTCTACGTGCCCGACGGCGTGCCGGTCAACGCCCAGGTGCTGCCGCCGAACCTGGCCCACTTCAGCGGTTCGCCGATGGAGCGGCCGAACTGGGCGGACCCGATCCTGCCCAGCCCGGGCGACCCGGTGCACCCACCGTACGCGATCGGCCCCGAGGTCACGATCATCCCGACCGCCGGTATCTCCACACCGTACGACAACGCTTACGGCGCAAGGCAATACATGGCCTTCATGTCGGTTCGGTCCTGGGACACCCCGGGCCGGTGGACGACGAACTACTCGGGCGTGGCGTACTCCGACGACAACGGGCAGACCTGGACCATCGCGCCGACGAGCATCCGCACCGCCGCCCCAGGGCGCGCCACGGTGCCGTACGTGGCGGGCAACCAGAACTTCCAGCAGGCCGCGTTCGTCAAGCCGCCGGAGGGTTCGCCGGAGGCCGAGGAGCGCTGGGTGTACGCCTACGGCACCCCCGCCGGTCGGGCCGGCACGTTGTACCTGTCGCGGGTGAAAGAGGACCACATCCTCGACGTGGCGAAGTACGAGTACTGGGACGGGTCGTCGTGGGTCAGCAACGACCCGGGCGCCGCGGCGCCGGTGCTGCCCGCGCAGACCACCAGCTTCTTCGGCTTCTTCCGCACCACCCGCTATCCGGCGGTGAGCGAGTTGTCGGTGCAGTACAACGAATACCTGAAGAAGTACGTGATGCTGTACGGGGACTCGGCCGGCCGCATCGTCATCCGCACCGCGGATTCGCCGGAGGGCGTGTGGTCGAAGCCGAAGACGCTGGTCGGTTCGTGGACGCTGTGGGGTAAGTACGCGCCCTACATCCACCCGTGGTCGGGCACCGACTACCTGCCGGACGAACCCGACTACTACCTGTTCTGGAACCTGTCCACCTGGGGCAACTACCAGGTGCGGCTGATGCGCACCGACCTGCGAAAGATCTGACTCGGCTCCAGCAGACCCCGGGTGAAGGAGTAACCTCGGCTCTGGTTGACAGCAGATCGGGGGCTTCACCATGGACCTCGTGCTCGGACTATCGATCACGTCCGAGGCGGTGCGCTGGGTGCTGGTCGAGGGCACCACGGGCGAGGGTGACACCGCGGGCCGCGGTGTCTTCGACCTGACCACCGCGGTCGACCCCGACGAACTGCTCGACGTGCTGCTCGTTCACGAACCCGAGGACCGGCTGCACGCGATCGGGGTGACCTGGACCAGCGCCGCCGAGGACACCGCGACCGGGCTGCTCGAGGCGCTGACCGCCAGGGGCTACGGCGACGTGATCGCGGTGTCGGACCTCGAGGCGGGTGACGTGCTGGCCGCGGGCATCGCCGCACTCACAAAGTACGAGTCGATCGCGGTGTGCATCGTCGAACCCGATGCGGCGGTGATCGCCCGGGTGGACTCCGACCGCGTCAGCTCCGACCGGATCGACCGCACCACCGCCCTGCCGGACGCGGTGCTGGCCACCCTGGACCTCGCCGACTGGCAGCCGGTCGCGATCTTCGTGATCGGCTCGGCGCCCGACCTCGACGAGCTCACCGCGGCGCTCCACGAGGCCACCGAGCTGCCGGTCATCTCGTCGGCCGACGCCGAGCTGGCACTGCCACGCGGTGCGGCGCTGGCATCGGCGCAGGCGGTCAACACCCTGGCCCGCGGCGGTTTCCGGGTGCCGCCGAGAACGGCCGCGCTGGTCGGAGTCATCAGCGCGGCGGCCGTCGCGTTGGTCGCATCCCTTTCCGCCGCAGTCGGACTGGGCTTCCCGTCAGGCGGCGGCGAGGAGGTGCCCGAGGTGACCGACGTGGCCGCCGAGGAGCCACCCGCACCGCCGTCACCGACGCAGACCGTCACCAAGGCCCGGCTCATCGCGTCGCTGGCGGAGGCGCGACCGGTCGTCGCGCAGACCATGGTCGTGGCGGCACCCCCGGCGCCGGCCTACGTGCCGCCGGCCTACGAACCGCCCGCCGCGCCGGTCCCCGAGGCGCCCGCGGCTGCGCCCGCGCCGCCACCCGCGGCCGTTCCGCCGCCCGCGCCGGTCTACGTGCCGCCGCCGAAGCCGCGACTGCGCGACCGGATCATCGAGAAGATCCCGATCATCAACCGGTTCCACACGCCGCAGTACCAGTACGGGCCCTAGGGGCAGGCCGCCGGTGCGTCGTCGCGGACCGGTGCGTCGGCGGGCAGCGTGTAGGTGACGGTGGCCGCCGCGTCCTCGGTCGCCGCGTTGGCGACGATGTGCGGCACCCAGGCCGGGATGAAGATCGCCTGCCCGGACGTGAAGGTGGCCGGCGCGCAATTGCCCGCGGTCTGCACCTGCAGGGCACCGCTGTTGACCACCGAGTACTCCGGACCGGGATGGGTGTGCCAGCCGCTGCTAGCGCCGTGCGCGAGTTCGAGGTTCTGCACGTAGAGGGTCGTCGGCTGTCCGGCGGTGACGATCGCGATCGGGGCGGTGGTGGTGCCCTTCGCGATGTCGGTGCGTTCGACGTCGCCTTCGGGTGGGGTCGCGCTTGCGGCCGCGGCGGTGAACCCGGCGGCCAGTGTGCACGCGGCGGCGACACCCAGGATGCGAACAAGCGTCACAGTGATCCCTTTCTACGGCGGCGGGGGTGGCTGATAGGGATTCTGCGGCACCTGGATCGGAATCGGGACGGGAACGAAGGGCACGTTCAGGTACGTCGTCGTCATCGGCGTCGTCGCCGGTGTCGTCGTGGTGGTCGTCGTCGTGGTTGTGGTCGTCGTGGTTGTGGTCGTCGTGGTCGGCTCGACGGTCACCTCGCTGGTGACCACGGTGGTGACGACGGACGGCTCCGGCGGTGGAGGCGGCGGGGGTGGGGGTTCGACCGCGACGGGCGGGGGCTCGGCGGTGTGGGGCTCGGGCTGGACGGGCGGTGGCGCGGTGGTGGTGCTGGTGGGCGGGTCGGTGGCGGTGTCCGACGCGCTGGTCAGGGCGATCGCCACCCCGCCGCCCGCGATCAGCGCCAACCCCGCCGCCACACCCATCACCAGTTGGGGCAGCCGGTGCCACGACCGCTGCACCGGGATCGGTCCGGTCGGCGGCACGTAGCGCACCGGCGGGCGCGTCCCGGTGTGGACGCTGTCGTAGGGGTCCTCGCCGGTGTACGGCACGGGTTCGTCGGCGACGTCGTCGTCCTCGGACCACGCCAGCGCGCTCACGGTCTCCGCCTTCGGCGCGAGCCCGGTCTCGGCCTCGGCCGGGGAGGCCGGGGCCAACCCCGTCTCGGCGTCGGCCGCCACCTCGTACGCGGCGATCAGCGCCGCACCCACGGCCGCGTCCAGTGCTGGCTGGGCGCTGGTGATCACCGCCGCGCCGGACTTCTCGGACAGCCGGCTGGTGACCAGCGGAATGCTCGCCCCGCCGCCCACCGCCGCCACCCCTGCGAGACCGTCCCAGCTAATCCTGTTGTCCGCCAATACTTTTTCGAGCCTGGCGAGCACACCGGCCAGCGGCGTCGCGATCAGCTGCTCGAGTTCATCGCGCGTGATACGCACACTCGCGTGATAGTCCGGCAGGTCGACGAGAACCTCCGCCGTCGGCTCGGCCGACAGCCGTTCCTTGGCCCGCCTGCACTCCTCGCGCAGCCGCGCCAGCGCCGCCACCGCCGCGGTGGCCGCCGGGTCCGTGTCGACGCGGTCCAGCACGTGGCCGAGCAGCAGCTGATCGATCTGGTCACCGGAGAAGTCGGGGTAGCGCGCGGGTGGGCTGAGCGGCGCGAAATCCGAGGCCGCGTCGGCCAGGGCCAGGGTGGTGCCGCCCCCGCCGAAGTCCACCAGGGCGACCACTCCCTGCTCGGGCAGTCCGGGGCCGGCGCGAAGCGCCGTCAGCGCGGCGACCGCGTCTGGCACCAGTCGCGGGGCCCGGCCACCCGGGGCCAGCGTCGGCTCGGATTGCACCGTCGCGCGGAACCGGTCGGTGACGCGGGTCAGCCAGTGCGCGGGCGTCGCGATCGCGATGTCCGCGGGGGGCGTCGGCTCATCACGCACCAGTCCGGCGAGCGCGTCGGTCAGCAGACGATCCGCGGTGTGCGTCGACCCGTCGGGGGCGACTATCGGAACCGAATCGCCGATCCGTTCCACGAAACCGGTCAGCTCCGTGCCGTCATCTGAGGTCACCACGGAACGGCGTGTGACGGGTTGATTGCCGACGCGCGCCGCGACCAAGTTCGTCGTCCCGATCGACAACCCCAACGGGTCGCTCATAACGGACCACACGATAGCCGTCCGAGCTGGCGAAACGGGTTAGACACTCCGGGTGAACCCCGTTGGACCAGCACGGTTTTGGCTCCGCTCAAACGGGTACATGGCGCGCATGGAATCGCTTTGGCTGGCAAACCGCGTCGGCAGACCGACCACGCCGACCCCCCTTATCGAATCGCAGCGCAGCGCCGACGTCGTTGTCGTCGGGGCCGGGATAACCGGATTGATCACCGCCGTTTTGCTGGCCAGGGCGGGTAAGCGGGTGTTGGTGCTCGAGGCGTTCGCCGCGGGTGCGGGCGCCACCGGTCACACCACCGCGAAGATCTCGCTGCTGCAGGGCAGCAAGTTGTCCAAGATCGTCGGCAAGCACGGGGCCAAGACCGCCGAGAAGTATGTGACGGGCAACCTCGAGGGCCAGCAGTGGCTGATCCAGCACTGCGCCGCGCACGGGATATCGGTGCAGCACGAGGACGCGTTCACCTACGCGCAATCCGAGAAGGGCGTGCGGGCCGCGCGGCGAGAGTACGAAGCGTGCCTGGCGGCCGGGTTGGACGTGGACTGGGTCGACGACGCCGATGTGCCGTTTCCGTTCCACGGAGGCGTGCGGTTGGCGGATCAGGCGCAGTTCGATCCCATGCCGTTGCTTGACAGCCTGATCGTCGAACTCGACGAACGTGGCGGTCGCCTCGCGGAAGGCGTTCGGGTGCAAAAGGTCTCGAGCGACCGCGGCGAGTTGACGGTGAACGTGCGCACCCTCGACGGCGACGAGTTCGACGTACACGCCCAGCAATGCGTGTTGGCGACGGGCATTCCGATCCTCGATCGCGGCGGATTCTTCGCCAGGCTGAAGCCGGCGCGGTCGTACTGCATGGCCTACCAGGTGCCCGGCAGTCTGACCCGCGGCATGTACCTCTCGGTCGACTCACCGACCCGCTCGGTGCGCTACGCGCCGACACCGGACGGCGACCGGCTGATCGTCGGCGGCGCCGGACATCCGGTGGGCCACGAGAAGACCCCGTCGTCCTCGGTGGCCGAACTGGACTCGTGGGCCAAGAAGAACTTCCCGGGCGCAATGCAGACGCACTACTGGTCGGCACAGGACTATTCGCCGGTCGACGAGTTGCCGTACGTCGGGCCGATCCTGCCCGGCAATGACTCCATTTTTGTCGCAACGGGTTTCGACAAGTGGGGGATGACCAACGGTCCGGCGGCCGCGCTGGCGCTGGCCAGCCGCATCCTCGGCGGCCGGATGGACTGGGCCGACGCGTTCGCCAGCTGGAGTCCGCATGAGCTGTCCGGCATTCCGAAAGCGATGCAGACCAACGCGCAGGTGGCGCTGTACCTCGCGCGTGGCTGGCTGACGCCGGTGACCCGGCTGGCCAACCGTACGCCCGAGGAGGGCGGTGTGGTCAGCGGTTTGCCGTGGCAACTCGAGGGTCGCGCGGTGCTCGACGGCAAGGAGTGCCGGGTGTCTCCGGTGTGCCCGCATCTGGGCGGCATCGTCAACTGGAATGACGCCGATCAGGCGTGGGAGTGCCCGCTGCACGGATCCCGGTTCGCGCCCGACGGCACGCTGCTGGAGGGCCCCGCGACTCGCGGCCTCACCCCGGCGCGCTAGCCCCGTACTCGGGTGTGTTGCAATGTCGGCCATGGGCGACATCGACGACATCCATCTGGTCAAGTACCGGTACCTGCGCGCACTCGACACCAAGCACTGGGATGATTTCGCCGACACGCTGACCGAGGATGTGGTCGGTAAATACGGCGAGTCGATCGGCCAGGAGCACCACTTCACCAACCGCGACGAACTGGTGACGTTCATGCGCAACTCGCTCGGGCCGGAGATCATCACCGAGCACCGGGTGACCCATCCGGAGATCGTCGTCGACGGCGACGAGGCGTCGGGCATCTGGTATCTGCAGGACCGGGTGATCGCGCCCGACTTCAACTTCATGCTGATCGGCGCGGGATTCTACCACGACCGCTACCGGCGCACGCCGGACGGCTGGAAGATCTGCGAAACCGGCTACGACCGCACCTATGACGCGTCAATGTCGACGGAGAACCTCAACTTCACAGTGAAACCCGGTCGGGCGCTTAATATCTGACCGCTATTTCGAGATCGCGATCAGCGCACCGGGCTTGAGCCAGCGCATGATCCGCACCAGGGTATCGTCGTCGATGGCGACGCATCCGGCGGTCGGGCCGCCGTCGGTGGCGTGCAGGAAGAACGCCCCACCGTTACCGGGCACCCGCGCCTTGTTCACGCCCATCACGACCGCGTGCACGTACTGTGGGATGTTCAGGTTCTCGGTACCACTGGCGGGGTCGGTGTTGAAGGGGCACTTCGACTTCTCGCACACCTGCATGGTGTTGTAGGTCGGGCTGTTCATGTCGCCGTCCCACCAGTGGTTGGGGCCGACCTGCACGTAGGGCAGGCCACCGCCGGGGTTGACCGCGGTGCCGAACGCGAAGTCGAGGGTGAACACGCCCATCGGCGTCTTCATCTCGCCGTCGTGGGTCTGCGGGGCCATGCCGTTGGCGCCGATCCATGCGTCGATGCCGGCGGCCACCGGCCGCCAACCGGCCGATGTGCGTTCGTAGACGTCCATCTTCGCTTTCGAATTACCCACGCCGACAACCGAAATCACCTGTGTCGCGGGGCCGACCAAGTTGGCGAACCATGGCGTGAGCTGCGCCGCGGACGGTGCCGCTGCGGCGAGGTAGATCAGCGCCGCGCACAGCGGGATCAGCAGCCGACGCACTGCCTCATGCTAAGCGCTGACCCGGTCACCCTCGAGCACGCCACGCAGCCACGCCGTTACTTCGTCTGCTCACGCCCGGCCCACTCGGCCGCGCCGGCGAAGTGGGTGCACCAGCCGCACCACGCACTGGTCGCCCGAACGGCGGTACCGTTGTCCCCGCCGAAGTCGAATCTGATTGCGCCGCCGACTTTCTCCTCGCCGGTGGCGATCGCGTGCCAGACCAGCGCCGCCCGGGGTCGTCCTTCTTCAACGGCATTACGCGTGCTCCTTCGGTTTCGGATAGGCCGCCGCCAGCAGCCGGAAATCTCGGCCGTTCGGACTGGTTCCGTCGTGGTAGCGCGCGGCGAGCGAGGTCACCGCGTCGGACAGGTCGCGGGTGAACGCGGCGCGGTCCGCCGGGGAGCGGAAGCGGATCGTGGTGTCGATGGACAGCGTGGCCAGCCGGTTGTTCTGCCGGCGAGCCGCGCGCCAGAGCGCGCCGACCTCGCGCACCGCGCGGGCGCACAGCGCGATCAGGTAGCTGGCCGAGAGCCGGTCGGAGGTGCGGTCGGGGTCCGTCGCGGCGGGGCCGAGCGCGTCCGGGGACACCACGTACGAGGACGCGGTCGCCACCAGCAGTCGCTCGCGCAGCCCGCCCCACCGGCGAGTGCCGGCCTCGATGACCAGCCCGTGCTCCTCGAGCGAACGCAGGTGGTAGTTGACGCGCTGGCGGGCGATGCCCAGGCGGTCGGCGAGGGTGGCGGCCGAGGCCGGCTCGGTCAACTCCGCGAGCAGCCGGCTCCTGGTCGGATCGAGGGCGCTGACCGCGGCGGCCGAGTCCGCGATCACCTCGACGTCGAGCACGAGGTCCATGCTGCGGTTGACAAAATAATTTGTCAATGATCGGGATATGTAACCGCGGTGACCAACCTGCTGCCTGCACGTCATCGCGGTATCCGGCAGATCGGCGAGGGCCTCGGAACGCTGGACCGCGAGGTGTTCGAGGCCATCGCCGAATCGCCGAGTCCGCTGTTGGACGCCGTGATGCCCCGGCTGACCCGCGTCGCCGATCACTCCAAGCTCTGGTTCGCCATCGCGGCGGCGCTCTCGGCGCTCGGTGGCCCCTCGAGCAAGCGTGGGGCCAGGCGCGGGGTGCTCAGCCTCGCGGTGACCAGCCTGCTGACCAACCAGGTGGCCAAGCGGATCTGGAAGCGGCCGCGACCCAGTCGGGTGCTGGTGCCGCTGGCCCGGCAGTCGCGGCGGGTGCCGACGTCGAACTCGCTGCCGTCGGGGCACTCGGCGAGCGCGGCCGCGTTCGCGGTGGGAGTCGGGTTGGAGAGCCCGCCGCTGGGACTGGGGCTGGCGCTGCTGGCGGGTCTGGTCGGGATGTCGCGGGTGGCGACCGGGGCGCACTACCCGGGTGATGTGCTGGCCGGACTCGGGCTGGGCGCGGCGGTCGCTGTGCTGGGCGGCCGGGTGGTGCCGCCGGTGGTGCCCGCACAGATACCGGTCGCCGATCCGCTGCTTGTCGACACGCCGGAGCGGCCCGACGGCGCCGGTGTGGTGTTGGTGGTCAATCCGTCGTCGGGCAGCGGAACGGGTGCCGAGGTGATCGAGCGGGTGCGAGAAGCGTTGCCCGCCACCGAGATTGTAAAGGTCGATCAGGGCGACGACATCTCGGAGGCGCTGCGCGCGGCCGCCGAGCGGGCGGAGGTGCTCGCGGTCGCGGGCGGGGACGGAACGGTGTCGTGCGCGGCGGGTGTCGCGGCCGAGGCGAAGCTGCCGCTGGCGGTGTTCCCCGGTGGGACGTTCAACCACTTCGCCAAGGACATCGAGTGCGACACGGTCGACAACACCGTCGATGCGATCAGGCGCGGGAGCGTGTCATGCGTCGATCTGGTGTGCCTGAACGGGGGTCAGATGGTGATCAACACGGCGAGTATCGGGGCGTATCCGCAGTTTGTGCAGACGCGCGAGAAGCTCGAGCACCGGATCGGTAAGCCGTTGGCCGGCGTGTACGCGATGGTGCACACGTTGCTTCGCGACGAGCCGGTGCGGATCCGCTACGACAACAAGACGTTGCAGACATCGCTGTTCTTCCTTGGCAATTCGGTGTATCTGCCGTCGGGGTTCGCCCCGTCGCGGCGGACCCGGATGGACGACGGGCTGCTCGATGTGCGAATCCTGGAGACCGGGCGGCGGTTCGCGAGGCTGCGGATCCTGGTGTCACTGGTGCTGGGGCGACTGCAGCGCAGCCCGCTGTATCACGAGCTGCGGGTGCCGGAGTTCAGTTTCACGTCGCTGGACGGCCCGACGGTGCTGGCCCACGACGGCGAGGTCGCCATCGAGTGCACCGAGGCCAGCTTCAGTGTGCGGTATCGGGCACTGCCGGTATTTCGTCCTCGACGGTAAGCGGCGGGACGAGCAGCAGGCAGATCGCGAAGTACGCGTAGCCCAGCGCCCATCCGGCCAGCACGTCCGAGGGGTGGTGCACGTTGAGCACGACGCGGCCGACGCCGATCGCGACGACGATCAGCACGCCGGCGACGACCAGGCACGGTCGCAGCGTGTGGCGGACGCGGGGCCAGAGCAGAAATCCGAACGCCAGCACCCCGACGATGACGCCCAGCGCATGGCCGGACGGAAACGCGGTGCCGCCCACCGCCACCAGGGCCGTGGCGGGGCGCGGCCGGTCGGCTTCGTGCTTGGCGATCTCGACGACCAGGCCGCTGAGTTCCACGGACGCCAGCAGGAAGAAGGCCAGACGGGCTTGGCGACGGACGAAGGCCATGACGATCAGCGCCAGGCCGACGATGCGGAACAGCGCCGGGCCGAACACCAGACAGAAGACGTCCCAACCGCGGATCCAGCCCGGGTGGTCGTCGCCGTAGCGGTATGTGGCGTCGAGTGCCCACCTATCGAGTTCGATCAGCGGGTGCCACAGCGTCGCGACGCCCAGCCATAACGCCGCGTACACCGCGACACCCACCACCGCCGAGCCGAGCAGCCAGCGCTCCCGCCGAGTCACCTGAATACACCTACCACCCGTACTAGGGTGGCTGCCGATGGCCGTGATATTGCGCAAGCTCCTTCGCATCGGCGGCCTGCCCGAGGAATTGCGGGCCCAGGTGCAGGCCGAGGGCGTGCTGTTCGAGGCCGAGTACGTGCCGGTCACCCGCCGGTTCTCCGGCAAGATTCCCGGCAAGCGTTCGGCGACCAGCATCTCCGGCTTTGTCGGCTCGCTGGTGCTGACCAACGAGCGTGTGCTCGGCACCCTGTCCACCGTGCCCAAGCTCGCCGCGCGGGCGATCGATCAGCGTTGGGACGCGGAGCAATCGGGCACGGTGACCGCGTCGCTGTCGGAAACGGGTTTACTCCTCGACGTGGACATCGACGCGATCGACCCGCGGTTCCACGGCGAGTTGTCAATGCGCTACAAGACGCCCATCCCGGTCGACGTCCTCGATCGCGTGCCCCGGCGGACACTGGCATTCGATGTGCCGCCGGAGTATGTGTTTCGCGCGGTCGGGGTGCCCTACCACCCCTAGAAGGGCGGCGGATCGGCATTGGCCGCCAACCATTCCTCGTGCCGGCGGCGCTCCTCGGTATCCAGACGCCGTTGCTCGGCGTTCAGGGCGGCGCGCTCGCGGCGTTCGGCGCGGATGCGAGCGGCGCGGTTCTGGGCGCGGGTGCGGGTGCGCCGCGGCATCTTGGCCAACTTCTCCGGGGCCGCCGAGGTGGGCTCGGCGGCGATGTTCACCTCACCGGTGGGCCGCGCCAGTGCGGGGAACAGCACCGCGCCGTGCGCCGCGTTGCGGTAGGTGTGCCCACTGGGCGCGGTGAACTCGATGGTGCCGTCGGGTAACTGTCGTTCGGACCAGCCCAGCGCAACCAGGAACGTCTTGATCAGGTGGTGCGTGCGGCAATAGTGCTTGTTGTTCGACGGATGCGTCGGCCCGTGCGGATACGGCACCGTGTGGTCGACATCGCAACCCGCCGCCGGGCGATCGCAGCCGTTCCACCGACAGGTGACATCGCGCCAGCGCAGAAACTCCCGCAACACCGCGCTGGGCCGGTACTGCGCCTCGGCGCCGGGCACCTCTAACGGTCTGACCGCGGCGCCTTCGACCAATCCGCGCACCGACTCGGCGGGCAGGACCCCCATTCCCCGCAGATAGCCCGGCCGATTGCTGGTGCCGTCGACGGTGCCCTGCTCGGCCAGCACGTGGATCACCGCGGTGCGGGCGGACGCCCTGACCTCGGCCGCCGCGCAGCCCTCGGTGCCGCATTGACAGGTCAGGGTTTCCGCACCGCGCGCGAGCGCTCCGGCCGCGTCGGCCAGGCGCTGCGACAGACCCCGCGGATCCTGCGCACAGACCGTGCCGGCGATGGCGCGCAGCCGCTGATCCAACGCGGCCCCGTCGGTCGCGCGCAGCCGACCGACCACATCGGACATGCCCGGGACCGAGCCGGGAACCACCTCGAGGTAGCGGCTCTCGTCAACCGTCGGGGGCACCCGCTGCCCGTCCGGATCCACCTCACAGACAAACTCGTCGACGCGGTCGCGCAGCTTGGCCAGCGAGAGCCTGCCCCATTTCCCGCATTCGGCGGCGATCGCCTCATCCAACGCCGGCAGCGCGGCGGGATCGACGTTGTCGGTGCGGTTCAGGATCATCGACACCACCCGGTAGTCGACATCGCCACGTAGCAAGACCCCCAGCACCGTCGGCAGGCGGTGGCGCAGCGCGCACGAGTGCTGCACCATGCTGACCGCGCGGGCGTGGCTGATGTGCAGCGCGGCCGAGACCTCGGCGGCGGTGGCGTCGCAGTAGTCGGTGATGCACCAGTCCAATTCGGCCAGCGCACCCTGGCGACGCACATACAGTTCCGCGACCGCGGCCATCCGGCGCGCCACCGCCATCGACTCCGCCCGCGCAGCCGACTCGATCTCGGCCACCAGGGCGTAGTCGGAACAGTTCTCGTACACGCTTTCGAGCCTTGTCGCACCTCATGCGGGGCGCCACCACGGAATCCGGATCTGTGGATAAAACCGTGATTGGGGATAACCGGTGACAAGATCCAGACCAGGCGTACAGTGCTCAGCTCAACTTACCTGTGCGACAACAAAAATTCGGCGGAACGGAAAAAAGGTGGTGCCGTCCGCGCGCCGCGGATAGGCCGCATCGAGCATCGGGATCAGGTCCGCGCGGAACTGTTCCCACTGCGCATCGTTCAGCAGGCCGCGCACCGGCCGTAGCGCCGTGCCGCTGATCCACTCCAGCACCGGATGCTTTCCGGTGAGCCGATGGATGTACGTGGTCTCCCACGCGTCGACCGCACACCCCGCATCGGCCAACAGCTCGGCATAGACGAGGGGATCGGAAACCGCGTCGTCGCGAAACATCACCTCCCGCAACGGCTCTTCCCACCGATCGCTGCGCGCAAGCTGCCGTACGACGCGATGTGACGGCGCGTCGAAGTTGCCCGGCACCTGCATCGCGATCCACGACCCGGAACCGAGCGCACGAGCCCACCGCACCAGCAACGCGGAATGATTCGGCACCCAGTGCAGCGTCGCATTGCTCACCACCACATCGGTGTCGGGTTGCGGCGTCCAGTCGCGCACGTCGCCGACGCGGGCGTCAATGCCGCGGTCGCGCGCCGCCTCCACCATCTCGGGCGAACTGTCCCACGCCTCGATCACCGCATCCGGCCAGCGCCGCGCGAGTTCGGCCGTCAGATTGCCCGGCCCACAACCGAGGTCGACGACGCGACGCGGGTGCTCGGCGCCGATGCGGGCGATGAGATCGACGAACGGACGTCCGCGGTCATCCGCGAACGCCAGATAGACGTCCGGATTCCACACCGGACCAGTTTCCCATCCGCCGCGGGCTACCATGCGGAAGTGACCACAACCGACGGTGACCCGATTGATCCGCCGATCCCGGTTCCCGACGTCCCCGGCGCCGACGCCTCGGCACGCGGACTCCCCCGCCGCTCCGATCTGACGTTGCGGCAGCGCCTGATCGTCGATTCCTCGGCGGTCGCCGACGTCGCACTGCGCACCGCCATCGCCTCGCTGCTGGCGACCACCATGCTGCCCACCATGGTCACCGGTCTACGCCGCTCGCAGGCCCGCACCGAGCGGGAGCAGTTGCAGTTCTACGCCGAACTGGCCGCCGCCAAGGACCCCGCGCGGTCGTTTCCGGCGCCCGAATCCGCGCCGCGGGTGTCCTCCCGGCCCGCCAACCCGATCGCCGAGTGGATGGCGAAGGGCAACGTCGAGAACATCCGCTTCCAGAGCAGCTTCCGTGCCGTCAATCCCGCGCTGCGGGAGCAGTGCGCCGGCTTGCGCCGCAACAATGTGGTGCACGCCCAGCACTGGCGCCACGACGACGGGCCGCATCCCACGCTGTGCGTGATCCACGGGTTCATGGGCTCGCCATATCTGTTCAACGGGCTGTTCTTCTCGCTGCCGTGGTTCTTCCGCTCGGGCTACGACGTGCTGCTCTACGTGTTGCCGTTCCACGGCAGCCGCGCCGAAAAGGGCTCGCCGTTCAGCGGGTACGGCTTCTTCGCCAACGGCTTCTCGGGCTTCGCCGAGGCGATGGCCCAGGCCGTGCACGACTTCCGGTCCGTGGTGGACTATCTGGAGTTCACCGGCGTCGACCGGATCGCGCTGACCGGGATGTCGCTCGGCGGCTACACCTCGGCGCTGATCGCCAGCGTCGACGACCGGATCCAGGCGGTGATCCCGAACGTCCCGGTGGTCACGCCGGACCGCACGGTCGACGAGTGGTTCCCCGCCAACAAGATGGTGAATCTGCGAAACATGCTCAGCGGCACCGACAACGAGCTCACCCAGGCGGCGACGATATTCTCGTCACCGCTGAACTATCAACCCCTGGTACCCAAGGACCGCAGGCTGATCATCACCGGCCTCGGCGATCGGCTCGCCCCGCCCGAACAGGCCGAGATGCTCTGGGAACACTGGGACCGCTGCGCGTTCCACTGGTTCCCGGGCAACCATGTCCTGCACGTGAGTCAGCCGGACTATCTGCGGCGAATGACCAAGTTCATGAGCCCGTTCATGTTCGACTGAGCTCGCCGACCGCTCCGATTCGCCAGCCGATCCGCTCCAGATCGCCACGCCGCAGCGTGCGCCCGCACGCGGCAAGCCCTGCCACTCCGTTGGGGTCGATCCCGCCGACGAGCGGGCCTTGAATGCCCGGTGCCGCAACCAGTCCGGCCACCGGTGGACGCCGCACGGCCTCCGCGGTCCGGAACGCGCACGCGGCCACCGCCTCCGGTTCGGCCACCGCGCCACGCAATTCCAAGGTGGTCCAGCATTCGTCGGGCTGTGACCACACCTCGTCAAGTCGTTCGGCGAGCCGCTCGTCGGTGGGAACGAGGTAGGCCGACAGGTAGCCGCGGTCGTCGCGGACACCCCACCACTTCTCCCGGGCCGGTCCGACGACGGGGGCCTCGGTGGCGTCGACCAACGTCGCCTCCAACCCGGTCTCACGCAGTTGGTCGGCCAGTCGCCGCGCGACGATCTCGGCGGTGGCCGCCAGCGGCAGCCGCGGCGACCTCGCCTGCAGCGCAACGAGATTGTCGATCGCCGCGATCGTGACGCCGACCCACGTGGTGCGACTGCCGCCGCGGTCGTGGCTGGTCACCCGCACGTGACGGCAGCGCACGCCGTAGCGCTCGAGGTAACCGGCCAGCAGCGGCAGCGACAGCCCGGTCCCGGCCGGATCATCCACCCGGATCAACGCAGTGACGACGTCGTCGGGACGCGGACGCGCTTGGGAGTGGTTGCGCCGCCACACCGCGAATCGGCGCGCCAACCACGTGGTCACGAACTGCCCTCGCCACCAGGCGAAGACGGCGATGACCACCGCGGCGGCGACGCCGAGAGCGATCCTGCCGGTGTCGGTCTGCCACGGGTAGGTCATCGCGGCGGCAACGATCACCAGCGACGCCAGCGCGATCCGGACGGTCATGACGATGTCTCCTTACGACGGTGTGCGGCCAGCGCGGTGATCGCGGCGCTGGCCAACAGCACACCGGCGCCCACGAACGCGATGGTCTTGGGCAGCGGGTCTGCGGGTGGCGGCGCCGGCGGCGCGGCGAGGGGTTTCGGTTGCGGCGCACCGTCGTCGGATGCGACGACGTCCCAAGTCAGTGCGGCAACCGGGTCGACGAGCCCGGCGCCGGTCAGATTCGACGGGTCGCGGGCGGCGCCCTGCGCGCTCGCGGTCAGCCGTTCGATCACCTGCGCCGCGGACAGCCCGGGGAAGCGGCTGCGCACCAGCGCCGCGACCCCGGACACATAGGCGGCCGCGAAGCCGGACCCGTTGAGGCCGAACAGCTGTCCGCGATCATTCGGCAGCGCGTTGGCCAGCCCGCCGCCGTCGGCGTTGCCGACCGACGCGATGTTCTCTCCGGGCGCCGCGATACCCACCCACGGCCCGGCCATCGTGAAATCACTCGGCCGCCCCGTGGCGGTGACGGCGCCGACCGACAGCACGTAGGGCTGCCACCAGGACGGGATCGACACCGATGTCACGCCCGCCCAGTTGCGCGGGTCGTCGGGACGGGCGGGGTCCGACAACGGATTCGACGGGCATGCGGAGCCGGGATTCAGTCCGGCACGGCTGTTCCCGGCCGCGGCGACGATCACCGCGTCCTTCTCCTCGGCGGCATACCGCAGTGCGGCGCCGAGTTCGGTCTGGTCCACCGATTCGGTGGCGGGCAGACAGGTCGTCGCCGAGATGTTGATGACGCGCGCCCCGGCGTCGGCCGCCCGCACCACGGCGCGGGCCAGCGCGGCGACGTCGAGCGCGACCCGGGCGGTGGCCGGGTTCTCGCCGGTCTCACTCGGCGCGTATCGCGCCGAGGTGGCGCGGATCGACAGCACCCGCGCGCCCGGCGCGACGCCCGAGAAACCGTCGGGACCCGGCTGGCCGGCGATCAGGCCGGCCACCAGCGTGCCGTGGCCGTCGCAGTCGGTGCGCCCGTCGGTGGCCTCGACGAAGTCGCCACCGGGATCGACGTTGGGCAGCCGCGGCCCGGGCCGCACCCCGGTGTCGATAACCGCGACCAGTTGACCGTCGCCGCGGCTGTACTCCCAGGCGCCGGACAGGTTGAGCGCCAACTGGTTGGCGCTCTCGGCGCCCGGATCGGTGCCGGGCAGCACTCCGGCCGTCACGCACGGACCGCGCTGCATCATCGGCTGCAGCGGACCGGCGGCGCCCGACGGCGGCGGCATCGTCGGCTCCACCTGCGGTGGCGTGATCGCCAGCGCCGCAGGGCAACTCGTCGCCACCACGGTGGCCCCCACCGCGGCGACCGCGAGAATGCGTCGGAAGGTCACGGATTCCTCATCGGTTCAGCACCCAAGTGAACAGCCCCACCAGATACGCCAGCACCGGAAGCAGCGACGCGTCGACACCCGACGCGAGGAACCCGGTGAGCCGACGCATCGGCAACGAGTAGGTCTCCGGCGACGCCAGCCTCGGGAACAGCGCCGCCGTCGTCCACACCGCGGTCAGGCCCGCGATCACCGCCAGCGCCCACCAGGCCGCGATGTAGCGCGTGTCGATCACGAACACCACCAGGAACGCGACCGCCATCAGGAACGGCTGCCCGAGCAGCCACGCCTTGCACGCGGCGGAATCCCACACCCTGGCCCGCAGCACGGCGCCCAGGCCGACCGTGGCCACGACGTACCACGCCCACCAGGAAACAGCCTGTGGCGCAGCCAGAATCAGTGCTCCCGCGGTGGCCAGCAGCACGCCGGCAGCGATGAAGCCGGTCTGATGCGAGTCGGTGGCGCGGACCCGGCGCGGCAGGTCCTCGAGCACCTTGATCGACGGTGCGGACGGCGTGGGATCGCCCGGCGCGGGTAGCACCGGCACGGGCAGGCGCGCCAACAGCGCCGACAACTGGGCCGCCGAGACGGTGATCAGCAGCGCCGCCACGATCAGGATCGCCCCGACGATCACCGGATTGAGCTCCCAGATCGCCACGGCGCCCGCGGTGATCGTCACCCCCGCCCCGACGGCGGCCGCCGTGGTGAAGAACGCGATCGCGCGTTCGGCCACGGTGATGCTGACGATCGACCACGCGGTCACCCCGGCGGCGGCGAGCAGCACCTGGGAGGCCCCGTACCCGCCCGGCACCGCCAGTCCCAGCGCGGCGCCGACGGGCATCAGCGCCGTCGCCGACAGCGCGGTCGCGAACCGTGGGCGCCGGCTCAGCGTCAGCAGCGCCGCCAGCACCGTCAAGACGGCGATCGCGCACACCACGGCGAGCCCGGCGATGCCTCCGGTGAGCACGCGGTGCAGTCCGGCGAAGGCGGTGGCCACCAGCACGAGCAGAATCAGCGCGATCGCCGCGCCGCGCTCGATATGGGAACGACCCCAAGGCTTTTCCCGGGCAGCCGAGAAGATCACGGTCGCGTCGGCGATGTCTTCGACGATCCGCGGCGCGGGCGGGCCTGCGGGGATCGGTTGCAGCACGAGCAGGTCGCCGTCGACCACCCCGACGGTGTCCAGCGTCGCGTCGAGACTGAACGGCGCCCCGCCGATCGGCGCCAGCGACAGCGCGGTGGGCGCGGCGTTCTCCTCCGCGCCATCCTCGCCGAGGGGCAGCGCCATCCGCCGCACCGCGGGCAGGATCTCGCGCAGCGGAAGTTCGCTCGGCAGCGCCATGTCGGTGATGCGGCCACCGCCGTCCTCACCCGCGGCGAGCACCGCGACGCGGACGATCGGCATCACCTTCAGCGACGGTGCGCCGGTTGAAGTGTCTGTCGCCATTGCTGGGGTTCCGTTCTGTCGTCGGAGTCGAAGTCTCTGGTCAGTCTCAGGTCGGGGAACCACGCGCCGTCGGGCAGTGTGGAGGTGAGGCGTTCGAGCGCGGTGGCGATCGCCAGCGGGGTGCCGGGCGTGAACGTCGACACCCATTCGCCGTCGAATGCGCGGCCGGGGTAGACGAGCACCCGGCCCTCGGCGGTGTCGACGACGCTGACGCCGACGTCGGTGCTGACGCGGTGCCCGTCGCGGTGGTCGCCCGCCACGATCTCGACGTAGCTGCGGCCGGGCGCGTACGCGGCCTCCACCACCGGGCGCGCCGACGGCGGGATGCCCAGGAACTCCATGATCTCGGGCAGCGTTGCGCCGTTTCGTAATTGCTCGTCCGCGCGGGCACCGGCGCGCAGCGGGATGGTGAACTCGTCGAACCGCGCCGGCGATCGCCGCGACAGCCCGGCGGTGACGACGGGCACCAGCGCCTGCGGGTGATCGATGTCCAGCGCGGTGAACGTCACCAGGCCGCCGCTGCGCAGCGCGACGGTGTGTTCGGTGCCGCCCACGTCGCGCCGCCCCACATGCCCGCGCAGCATGGTGCCCGCACCCCGCACGAACCGCAGCTCCAGCCAGCGCCGGGCGCGGCACGTGGTGCTGATCCACTGCCGCACAGCGGAATCGATCCGGCCGCCCTCGCGCAGGACGCCGAGCTCCGACAGTTCCCGGGTCAGCCGGGCTTCGACGCCTGCGCGCTGGGCGTAGTCGCTGAAGGGCGGCGTGATCGCCAGTACCCACGGATAGCCGCCGAGACCGGCGGAGTCGGCCAGCCACCACGCCTGCTCCGCGGTCAACTCGACTGCGTTAGCCGCCAACGGGATTCAGCCGCCCCACTTGGCGCCTTCGGCCTGGTCGCGGGCGCTCATCGACATCGTGTTGGACTCGTGGGAGGCCGCCATTGCGCGGTAGGCGCGCACCAGTTCCTCGAGGCTGGCGTTCCACTGCGCCTGCCACGCCTGGTAGGTCATGCCGGTGTCGCCCTGCCAGGCGCTCGCCAGCGCCGCCTGCTCGCTGGCGATGTCGGCGCCGATCGCGTGCATCGCACCCGCGTACCCGGCCATCTCGCCCGCGTGGGCCAGCATGGCCGGGTAGTTGTACATGATCTGAGACATCGGATTCTCCCTGTGGTCAGTGGGTTGGTCAGATGGCCGGGTAGGTGCTCGCCGCCGCGGCGTCCTCGGCGACGTAGGTGCCCGCCGCCTCACCCAGGTTCACCTGCGCGATGTCCAGCAGCGAGTTGATCTTCGCGGCGACCTCGATGAAGCGGGCGTGCGCGGCCTGAAACGCGGCGGCCGACTCGCCCATGTGGAAGGCCTGCGCGGCCTGTGCGGCCTGCTCGGCCTGGGCCATCGTGCTGCGCATCAGCGCGGCCTTGGCGGCGAAGGCGGCCTCCGACGAGACCAGTTGGGGAATGTGAGCGTCCAGAAGGCTCATGGCTTTTCCTTTCAGTTCGGATTGCGGCGGGTCCGGTGTGAATCAGTGGTCGGGGTGTTCAGTCGCGTGCTCCCCCTTCCTCGTCCCAGTCGCCGGGCAGCAGCGGTTCGGTGGGGCCACCGCCGAACGAGTCGCCGGCGAGTTCGGTCAGTCCGGTGGCCTGCTTGGTCTCCGGCGCAGGCGCGGCCCCCGCGAAACCGATGACGCCCGAACCACGTTCGGAGGCCGACACCCGCGGTTGGCGCACGGATTCGGGCGGGGTGTCGTCGGGATCGGGCTCGTAGTCCAGGTATGCGTCGGCGTACTGGTGCTGGTGGATCTGCTGTCTGCGACGTCGCCGCGCCTTGCGTTTGGCCAGCGATGACGCGGCGGCCGCGGCGGCCGCCGATGCGGCGATGTCGGATGCGGGGGCCTTGGCCGCGGTCCGGTCCCGCAGCGTCGGGGTGAACCCCTGGCCCGGATCGGGTCCACCGATCGCGTACGGCACCGCGGCGCCGACACCGGGAGCGGGGGCCGCACCGCCGGCGGGCGCGGCGCCCGCGCTGACGGAGGGAGCCGACGCGGTGGCCGGGGAGGCGGGCACCGTCGGCGCCACCGATGCGATTGGCGGCAGCGTTTCGGTGCGTGTCGCCGGGGCGGTCACCGGGGCGGCGCCGGGCGCCTCCTCGGGTGCGGGAGCCGCCGGCTGCGGCAGCGAGTTGATGTACTGATGCAGGAAGTACCCGCCGATGCCGAGCGCCAGCGGCGCCATCCACGTCGTCAGCAGCAGGTTGGGATAGGTCACCGAGGCGCCGACCCAGGAAACCGCCTGGTACGCGACGGCGAACAGGAACGGCCCGTAGGCCACCAGGGTCGGCCCGGGATTGGTCAGCAGCCCGATGAGCAACTGCTGGGTGTTGCCGATCGGGTCGGCCATGAAGTCGATGATCGGTTCGAACAGCGAGTAGGTGTAGTCGCCGTAGAGCTGGACGAACTGCCCGACGACCCGGAGCAGGCCGCTGATGAGGTCGGCGTTATTGAGCGCCGAACCCGAATCCGCGGCGGTCACCTGCGCCATCGTCTGCGGCACGCCGGCCGCGGCGGCGCCGGCCGCGCCGACACCCGGCGCCAACAGCATCGGCGCCGGCGCGGTGGTTGGGGTGGCCGCCACGGCGGCGTCGGCGACGGCCTCGTAGGTGCTCATCGTCGTCGCGGCCTGAATCCACATCCGCACGTAGTCGGCCTCGTTGAGGGCGATCGGGATCGTGTTGATGCCGAGGAAGTTGGTGGCCACCAGCACGGCGTGGACGGCGTGGTTCAGCGCCAACTCGGCCAGCGTCGGCATGGTCGCCAGCGCCGTGCTGTAGGCGGCGGCGGCCGTCTCGTGCTGTGCCGCGGTGGCGGCGCTGTTCGCGCTCGCCTGCGCCAGCCAGGCCAGGTAGGGCTGGTGTGCGGCGACGTACTGTTCGGCGCTCGGACCCTCCCAGGCGCCGCCCTGTACCGCCCCCAGGATCGCGGTCAATTCCGCTGCTGCGGCAGAGTATTCGGTGGCCAGCGCCTGCCATGCCCCCGCGGCGGCCAGCAGCGAGCCGGGACCGGGTCCGCTGCTGAGCATTGCCGAATGCACCTCCGGTGGGAGGGCCATCCAGATGGGGGCGGTCATGATCAGCTGCCCGACACCAGATACGCCGAGGCGGCGGTCGCGTCACCGACCGCGTAACTGGTACCGGACTCGCCGACGCCGACGCCGGAGCGGCCCAGCTCCTCGACACCCTGGGCGGCCATCGTGTTGTGCTGCACGCCATGCGCGCTCAGCGCTGCGGCTGTCTGCAGCGACACCGCGTCGGCGGCCGGCGGGATGACGGCGTTGACGACAGGGGCGGCGGCCGCGTGCGCGGCGGCGAGCCGGGCGGTCAACGCCTCGACCGCGGAGCTCGCCGCGGCGAGTCCCTCGGGAACGACGCGCAGAGTCATCAGTTGAACTCCCTTCCGTTTTCACCGGTGGCGACGGCTTCTGCCATGGGATTCACGAGTTGCAGGAACGTCGGGGCGTCGGTGTCGTCGACGAGCATCGCGCGGCCGGGGGGCAACCGGCGGAACCGGTGGCCGCGGATCTTGCCGCTGTCCTGCGGGTTGCCCGACAGCATCAGGATCGCCGCCTGTAGTTCGTTGAGGCGGCGCAGCAGCGGCGCGGTCACCAGTGCGTGCGCCGAACCGGTCGCCCTGGCCGTGATGATCACGCGCAGCCCGAGCTCACTGGCCTGCGACAGCAGTCCGATGATGCCGGTCCAGGGCCGCTGCCCGACGAACGGCCCGCTCGCCGCGGGCGCGTCGGGGATCTGGTCGACGTCGTCGACGATCAGGTAGTGGGTCTGGGCGTTCTCGCCGGTCCGGTACGACCAGCCGGCCAGCTCCTGCGGGCGCAGACCGGCCGGTGGACGCCGCTTCTCGAGCAGCGCGGTCAGGCCGAGCATCGCCGGGGTGACGCGGTCGATGTTCGCGGTGTATTCGTTGTCCTCGAACAGCGGTTCGTCGACCAGGTGCAGCCGCCGGTCGACCACCGTGAACGCCACCTCGTCGGGCGTCGAGTTCTCCCGGATCGTGCGGATCAGGTGGCGCAGCAGGGTGGTCTTGCCCGACTTGGCGTCGCCGAACACCATCAGCAACGGGTTCTGGTCGAACGCCAGCGTGACCGTCGCCAGATCCTCTTCCCGCTGGCCGATGACGACCCGCTCGGGTGCCGGGTAGAGCGGGGCGACCGCGGCCGGGGGCAGCTCGTGCGGCAGCAGCCGCACCGGCGGCGCCGCCACGCCCGGGTAGCGGGCGTTGATGGTGGCGATGTCGCGCAGCTCCGGCTGGGCGAACAGGAAGTGCTCGGCGGCCATCGTCAGGCCGCGGCCCGGCTGGTCGGCGGGCACGGACTCCGCCGGTCGACGCAGCGCACCGGTGAGCCGCACGTTGCTGTCGCGCGCGTCGGGCAGCTTGAGTTCGAGCCGCAGCCCGAGCCCGTCGCGCATCGCCAGCGGCACCTCCAGCCAGTTCGGTGTCGTGACCACGACGTGGATGCCGTACGACATGCCGGTGTTGACCAGTTCGGTCACTTTCGCCAACAACGGGTTTCGAGTGTTGAAGGTGTCGGTGTTGTCGCGGCTGAAGGCGTACAGGTTGTCGATCACCAGGAACACCTCACCGTATTCGTCGCGCTCGCCGTTGCGGTGGCCGCCGCGCTGTTGGCGAGCCCTCAGCAGCTGCTCCAGCTCGCCGAAGGTGCGCCTGATGCGTTCGGGCTCCAACGGGGTGGCGACGCTGCCGACGTGGGCGAGGTCGGCCAGGTCGGCGAGTTGCCCACCGCCGTAGTCCAGGCAGTAGAAGGTGACGTCGCGCGGTGTGTGCAGTGCGGCGGCCGACAGGATGAACGTCTGCAGCGCGGTGGTCTTGCCGGACCTCGGCCCGCCGTGGATCAGCACGTTGGCCGTCGCGGTGGTGGCGTCGAAGATCAGCGGATCGCGCCGCATCGCGAACGGCCGGTCGATCTCGCCGAGCGGCCAGCGCCACTGCCGCTCTTCGACTCCCGACCGTGCCAGCAGGTCATCGAGCGGGATGGGTTCGTCCAACGGCGGCAGCCACAGCCGCGGCGCCTTCGGTCCGTAGTGCTTGAGCTGGTCGCCGATGGTGGCGATCAGCTTGCGCGGCGGCCGGTCCTCGTGTGCGGCGGGGTCGGCGACCGCGACGGTGTCGGCGGGCGCGTCGACGCGGCCCGCGTTGAACAGCGTCGGGCTCGGAACGGACTGCACCACAACGGACTTCTCCACCCGCGGCGGGTCGTAGATGCCGTCGACGTAGGTGCTGCGGAACTTGATCGGCATGGCGCCGGGGGCGGGCACCAGGTAGCCCTCGCCCTTGTGGTCCGGGCCCGATTCGATGTGGAACGCGTCCTCCACACCGATGATCTGGCGGCTGACCGCCGGGCTGGCCACCTTCAGACCGATCCGGTACGAGGTGTTCTTGTCGATGTCCTTGATCCGGCCGACGTCCAGCGTCTGCGACGCGAACAGCAGGTGGATGCGGAACGACCTGCCCTTGCGCGCGACGTAGTCGAACAGGTCGGCGTACTCGGGGTGATCGGCGAGCATCAGCGAGAACTCGTCGCACACCACCAGCAGCGTCGGCAGCGGCGGCAGGTCGTGGCCGGCGGCGATCGCGGCCTCGTACTCGGTCACCGAGTTGAACGCGCTGCCCTGGACCCGGCGGCCGGCGTCCAGCAGCAGCTGTTCGCGCCGGGCCACCTCACCGCGCAGTGTGTCGGCGAATCGATCCGCCAGCGAACGTTTTTCGGCCATGTTCGAGATGACCGCCACCACCTGCGGGAAGTCGCGGAAGATGTCGGCGCCCGCCTCACCCTTGAAGTCGGCGTAGATGACGATCAGCCGATCGGCGGGGTGCGTGGTCAACAACGACAACAGGATCGACATCAGCGTCTGGGACTTGCCCGAGCCGGTCATGCCGATCATCAGGCCGTGCGGGCCCATCCCGCCCTCCGCCTCGTCCTTGAGGTCGAAGATGAGCGGTTCGCCGGTCGCGGTCACCCCGATCGGCACCCGCAGTTCGTCCGCACGCGCCCGCGGCGCCCACAGGCTCGCGACGTCCAGCGCGGCGGCGTCCGGGATGCCCAGCAGCGTCGAGAAGGTCGCGACCCCGGTGCCGCCGGTGCGCGCGTGGCTGGGGTTGGAGTCCCAGCGCGACAGCCGGCGCGCGATGTGGCGTGCGGTGTCGACGTCGAGGGTGTCGGCGGGGGCGACGTAGGGCTGCCAGCCACCGGTCTGCCAGCGCTGCAGCGCTCCGTCGACGACCCGCAGGATCGGCCGCTCCGGATCGGCGTACTGCTCGCCGTGCGGTGGTTCGGCGATGCGGTGCACCACCGTGACCCCCGCCAGCCCGTTGCGCGGCACCAGGGCGTCCAGGTCGGCGTCGGGGTCGTCGACGACGATCAGCAGGTGCCGGGCGAGCGAGCCGTCGTCGGTGCCGAACGTCGGCCGGTCGTCGAGCACCGGGGCGAGCAACGACCGCAACCGCACCGGGTCGTCGGCAAGATAGCGGGCGGGGCCCGCGCCGTCATACTCACCGGGAATGTCGTTGTGTGGCAGCCACTTCACCCAGGACCAGTCGTCACCCTCGATCTCGGGTGCCAGCACGGCCAGGCCGAGCACCGCGGGGTCGTGCCATACGACGGCCTGGGCGATCCACGCCCGTAGCGCGCCGCGGACGTCGTGCGGGTCGCCGAGCACCGAGATCCGGGACACCTTGGCCAGTTCGAGCCCGGCGGGTACCGCGCGCACCGTGCGCTGCACGTCGAGCAGTCCGCGCAGCGTGGTGTGCGCCACCGGTTCCAGGTCGACCTCGTCGGCGGCGTCCTTGACGCGCAGCGTCGCGTTCAGCGGGGCGTCGTGCAATCCGGTGCGCACCACCAGGAAATCGCCGTCATGCGGGTCGCGCTCCCACTGGCGACGGGTGCCCGGGATGTCGATGAGCAGGCCCGGGTCCGGGTGCGACCACTCCAGCGCGGCGCGCTGTTCGGCGGCGTGCGCCCGCACGTTGTCGCGCACCACGGACAGGTACCGCAGATAGTCGGCGCGCTCGGCGTCGACCTCCTCGGTGCGCATCTTGTTGTCGGTGCCACGGTAGAGCGCGGTCGCGGCCAGCAGCAGCACGAACGGGAAGAACAGCGTGGTCGGCGAGATCAGCCGCATCCCGGTGGCCACCAAGGCCACGATCATGCCGACGATCAGGATCACGATCAGGTACGGCAGCACGCGGCGCAACAGCGACGGCGGCACCAACCGCGGCAGTTCCGGCGGCGGTTCGATGGTGATGGTGCCCCGGCGAATCGCCGGCGGTGGGATCCGGCGACGGGCTTCGAAGATCAAGCGACTCAACGGAACTCCCTCACAGCGGCGGGACGGTGATCGGCGGCCAGCCCGTCATGCGCAAGCAGGGCGTCCGCACGCGAGAGCGTCGGACCAGCGGCGAACTGGCTCAGCATCGACCACGGAATGGGCAGCGGTGGCTCGGTCAGGCCCAGCGCCGCGGCGGTGTTCTGGTCGCCCTCCTGGTCGAGGCCGTACCGCACGCCGGTGTCACCCAGCCAGAAGTACGCGCCGTCGGGTTGCGCCGACCGACCGCCGCCGTCCTGACCGACGGTCGTCACGAAGTACCCGCGACCCGGCGCGAGCACCACCCGGTCGGCGGTGGTGCCTTGACCCGCACCCACCAGGGGCACAGCGCGCAGCTCGTCGGGCACCGGAAGGGTGACCCCCGAACGCAGTTCGACGGTGGCGCCGGTGGCATCGGCGGGTCGCGACCAGTGCGCGCACGTCAGCGGGGCGTGATCGGCGTCGACGAGCGTGACCCGTTCGGCGGGGTAGGCGTCGTTGTCGATGACACGGGCGACCGGCATGCGAGCCACGTCGTCGGGGGTCAGCCGGGGCGGCTGGTTGAGCCCGTAGGAGTCGGTGTTGCGCAGCAGCGCGGCCACCACGGGCGAGATCGGTTGCAGCCCTTCGCGAAGCACGGCGTAGTGGCGCAGAGTGTGGTCGGCTTCGAAGGACGTCACGACCGCGCCGACCGGGGCCGCCACCGGCAGCCCGTACGACACCGGTTCGCCCGCACCCGGGATGGCGGGGGCGCGCAGTGGCGGAGCCTCCGGGATCGCGTTGAACAACCCCGGCGCGATCGGCCGGGACCGCGGCGTCTCGGTGCTCAGCCCGAGCGCACCGGTGACCGCGCGGTCGTTGACGTCGATGCGGCTGCGCCTGCCGTCCCACAGCAGCCAGGTGCCGGCATTCGGGCCGTCGGCGCCGGACACCAGGATGGCCGCGTTGTGCGGCAGGGGGCGGGCGCGTTCGCCGCTGTCGGTCAGCGGTCCCGCGATCAGCGTCACACCCGCCGCCGGTCCCGACACGCCGTCGCACACCGTCCAGGCGGCATCGTGAGATGTGCTCTGCACCAATCGTTCCGGTGCACCGGGGATGCCGATCAGGTTGCCCCGCGGGAACTGGTCGATCTCGCTGGTCTTCACGACGGTGGGGTTGTCGGGCCGGCCCACGATGAGCCGCGCCGACGTCAGGTTCAGCACCGGATGCAGCGCGTCACCCAGTCGGACGTAGAGCGCCGAGGTCGTCCGGTCGGCCAGGATCGCGTCGTTGCCTGCCACCCCCCCGGGCCGGATCAGGGAGAACACGAAACACCCGGCCAGCCCGGTGATCAGCACCAGCGCGCCCACCAGGACGGCACGCGTCTGGGTGCGCAGCGGATCCACCAGCATGCGGGTGTCGTGTAGCGCCACCCCGGATGCGATGCGCCGCATGATGAATCGCCAGCCGGACACCTGGTGCCGGGTGACGAAGCCACGCCGGTACACGACGCGTTCCGGGTTCTCGTTGACCGGGGTGCGGGCGGCGAACTCGCGCCGGTCGGGGTCGGGAGCGCTCATTCGGGCACCGTCAGGCCGAGGCCGCGCAGCAGGGGCTCAACGGATTTGGTCACGTCTTCGTCGGTGATTGTCATCAGCTCGTCGTCGGTGAACTCCTCAACGTCGGAGTGGTCGAGCCGGAACTCGCGCTCCTCCTCGGACCGTTCGACGAGGTTGCGGACGAACCGGCCGTTGCCCGCGATGTCCAGGGCACGCCGGTCCACTCCGTTGGCGTCGGGACTGGTCTGCGCGGCGAGCTTGCCGAAGAGGTTGTCCATGTGCGCCAGCGCGGCCGGATCGAAGACGCTGTCGCGCTTTTCGGCCATCCGCACGGCGATCTCGACGAGCTCGTGCGGGGTGTAGGACGGGAAGTCGATGCTGCGGGTGAACCGCGACCGCAGACCTTCGTTGGTGTCCAGGAAGGCGTCGAGGTCCTTGCGGTAGCCCGCGATGATCACGACCAGCCGCTCGCGGTCGTTCTCCATGCGGGCCAGCAGCGTGTCGATGGCGACCAGACCGAAGTCGTTCTTGGCTCCGGTGGACACCAGCGAGTAGGCCTCGTCGAGGAACAGCACGCCGTCCAAGGCGCTGTCGATGATCGCGTTGGTCTTGGCCTCGGTCTCGCCGATGTGCTGGCCGACCAGGTCGGCGCGGTGCACCTCGCGGACCGTCTCCTTGCGGAGAATGCCCAGGCCGCAATAGATCTTGGCGACGACGCGCGCGATCGTCGTCTTGCCGGTGCCCGGCGGCCCGGCGAACACCAGGTGGTTGGTGCGCTGGGCGACCGCCAGGCCGCGCTCCTGACGCTTGAGCGCCATCGCCACCGAGCTCTTCAGCCGGGCCACCTGGTACTTGACCTCTTCGAGGCCGATGAACTCGGCGAGCTCGGCCTCGGCCTCGATCAGCAGGTGCGCCTTGCGTTCCTTGGCGCCGGGGTCGACGAACTCGCCCTCGGTCGGTTCGGTGGCCGGATCCCAGGGGTCGGTGCGGGCCTCGATGCGGGCGGCCGTCGTCGGCACGATGCCGTACGTGGAGTCCGACAGGGCCGCCTGGACCTCCTCGTGTTCGGGATTGGCGGCGTACAGCTCGGTGAGCACGTCGTGGGCGTCGTCCTCCTCGCCCTGAGCGCGCAGGCACAGCGCCTTGACCAGCGTGCCGTCCACGGTCGCGACCGCGACGGGCCCGGTGGGGTCGTCCAGATAGGACAGCGCCGGGGCGTACATGCCCAGCCGGGCCAGCGAGATCCCCAGGGCGATCCGCACCGCGTGGGCGTACGCCTCGTCGAGACCGGCGTCGTTGACGATCGGGGTGAGCAGCCGCACCACGTCGGACCACCGCCCGGTGCGGTAATACATGGCCACGCGTACCCAGCGGGCCTGCGGCCAGCCCGGCCTGCGGGACAGTAGCGGTTCGACGAGGTGGTCCGCGGCCGCGAAATCCCCGGCGTCGCAGAGGGTGACGGCGTAGGCGAGCTGGAAGTCGTCCGGGGTGGCGGCGGAGAACCGCAGAAACAGTCCGGTGTCGTAGCCGAACGCCAGCGCGCCGTCGGCGAGATCGACCCGGCGCGCCAGCACGCCGGCCGTCGCGCGCGTCTGCCACACCGCCCGGACCACGTCGGCGCGCACATCGCCCGCGGCGGCCAGGCCGGTCCATGCGTCGCACTGTTCGCGCGCGATCCGGGTCAGCTCGGCGAAGCCGGACCGGGCGACCGCGAGATCGGCCGGGCGGCGGCGATCATGCACGGACAATCCCAGCGCGCGGCAACACGTGGCAAACCGGCTCACGACGTCGGTGTCGACGCGCGAAGTCGCAGCAGGATCGGTGTGTAGCGGCACTCGCCGTCGTCTCCCCGTAGTTATGGCAGGCTAACCTTACGGGAAGTTAGCATTGCATAAGCTAACTGTCGAGACGCACGTGCTGTGCCGCCCTCAGACCAGCGGGCGACCTGTGCGGATGCGCCAGTCGAGGTCCTTCAGCAGCAGGTTGAACGGGAACTCGCGGACGAACCGCGGCAGCAGATTGTTGACCGTACGGATGACCTTCATCAGTCGATCGAAGCGGCGCTGCTTGTCCTCGTCCCACGGCAGCCGCATCTCGTCGCGGAAGCGCTGCGGCAAGAAGCCGGTGGTGATCAGCAAATTGAAGTTGTCGATCGCGCGCTGAATCGGCCCGGGGAACCGCACCCCGCGGATGCGCCCGGCGGCGATGGGCCACAGGAAGTCGCGCACGGTGTCGTCGATGTGGATGTGCTCCAACTGCTCGCGCCAGTACTCGTCGAACGCCGCGCGGTCCTTGGGCCACATCTCCTCGGGCACCTGCAGCGTGGTGCCGATCGCCTTGCCCTCCTGGAAGTGCCGCTCTGCGGTCTCCTCATCCATCTCGCCGATGAACGTGCGGAAGGCGTCGACGCCGCCCTTGTACAGGCAGGCCCCGACCCACAGCTGCAGTTCCTTGTCGAACGCGTGGTACTCCACCGGGCTGTCCTCGGTGGAGTACACCTGCGCGTGCGCCCGGTTCACCGCGCGGCGGAACGCGGCCTTCTGCTCATCGGTGCCCTTGGTCGCCACCGCGAGGTAGGTGAACGTGGTGCGGGCCCGCTTGATCGGATGCCGGTCGATGCGCCCGCTCTCCACCCGGCTCTCGACGACGCCGTACCCCACCCCCGGCCGGGCCAGCTGCATGATCACGTTGGCCGGGCCGAGTAGCAGCACCACGCCCATCAGCCCGTCGGCGTAGCGCAGCGGCCGGCCGTTCCGGGTCAGCGGCGTGACCGCGCCGGCCTCCGCAACACGGCGTTCGACCAGCGGAATCGGCTGGCTGAGGGTCATCGGGCCATCCCTTCGGCACAAAACTGATAACGCTTGTTTCCTGATATTGTCGCAGGTCGCGCGGGGGTGTCAAGATGACCTGATGACACAGGTGCGGCCCTATCGCGGCGTCGACGCCGCCGACCGGGTGGCCCAGCGGCGACGGCGGTTGCTGGAGGCCGGCCTGGACCTGCTCGGCGGGCCGACCGAGCCGCCCGAGCTCACGGTGCGCATGATCTGCGGGTGCGCCGGCCTGACGCTGCGCTACTTCTACGAGAGCTTCACCGACAAGGACGAGTTCGTCGCGGCGGTGTTCGACTGGGTGCTCGGCGACCTCGCCGCAACCACCCAGGCGGCGGTGTCGGCCGCGCCGCTCAGGGAGCGCAACCGCGCGGGCATGGCCAGCCTGATCCGCAGCATCGCGACCGACGCCCGCATCGGGCGGTTCCTGGTCAGTTCACGCGCCAACGCGGTGTTGGCGCGCAAGCAGGCGGAAACCGGCGCCCTGCTGGCCACGCTCTACGGCCGGAACGTCACCGAGGCGCTGGGGGTGCCGAGCAGCGACCGCAGCAAGGCCACTGCGCATTTCGCGGTCGGGGGCGTGGTGCAGATCGTCAACACCTGGCTGGCCGGCGACCTCGAGCTGACCGAGGACGAGCTCGTCGATCAGCTCACGCTGCTGCTGGACAACATGGTGAACCCGAAGCTGTACGAAAGCTAGGCCGACACCCTCGGCCTGCGGTCCGCCTCCGTCTTCGGCTTGGTCATGGTGTCCTTCTCGGTGAACTCCTTTGTCCAACAGGCGAACTCCAAGGTGATGCCGTTGGGATCGAGGAAATAGAAGGACCGGACATAGACACCCGGGTGCACCGTGGGCGACACCTGAGTGGGGCTCTCGTCGTGGTTGAGCACCGGCCCGACCTTGACGCCCTTGTCCTTGAGGCGTTGCCGGTACTCGTCGAACTTCTCGGCGGGTACGTGGAACGCGAGGTGGTTCATGCTGCCGACCGAACTGACGATGTCCCCGATGCCCGGGATCGCGTCGGGCGACGAGATGCCCGGCACCCGGTCGGGCGCATCGGCGAACCAGAAGAACGCCACGCAGTCGCCGTTGCCGGCGTCGAAGAAGAAGTGCTGACCCATTCCGCCCGGCAGGTCCAGCGATTTCACCAACGGCATACCCAGCACGTTGGCGTAGAAGTCAACCGTCTTCTCCATGTCCGAGCACACCAGTGCGACATGGTTGATGCCCCCGAGTTCGAACTCGGAGTTGGGGTTGTTCGGCTTGATCATCTCGGCAACTCCTCTGGCCAAGCTCGATTTCTGAATCTAACATCAGGTTCAGTTTCGAGCAATGGTCGAGGAGACCGGTGACCGTAAGTCCGCGCGAACAGTTGCCCACGCTGCGGGGCCGCCAGACCCAGGCCGCCATCGATGCGGCGGCCAGGGCTGTCATCGCCCGGAAAGGCATTCTGGCAACGACGATTTCGGATATCGCAGCCGAAGCAGGCCGGTCGACCGCGTCCTTCTACAACTACTACGACTCCAAGGAGGCGATGGTCCGGGAGTGGGCCGTGCGGTTCCGCGACGAGGCGCGCGAACGGGCGCGCGCCGCCGAGGCGCCCGACCTGACCGACTGGGAGCGGTCGTATCAGGCCGCCGCGGCACACTGGCACACCTATCGCCACCGGCTGGCCGAGATGATCAGCGTGTCGCAGCTGGCCATGATCAGCGACGACTTCGCCGAGTACTGGGCCGACATCTGCTCGCTGCCGATCGCGATGATCACCCGCATGGTGGAACACGCTCAGCGCCAAGGCTGCTGCGCCGGCGACGACCCTCACCTCATCGCGGTGGCCCTGGTCTCGATGCTGAACCAGTTCTGCTACACCCAGCTGTCCGGCGACGGCGCCGATTCCGTCGACGACGAGGCCTGCGTGCGAACGCTGGCCAAGATCTTCTACCGGACCGTCTACACCAGGGGAGAACCATGAACCGGCCGTTCGGCGGAATGCCCGGGGTGACAAGGGAGTTCATCGGCTTGACATCGCCGACTGCGCGGCGGGCCGGCGCCGGCGGCCATCCGTGCCAGGGCATCTACTACCGCGGGTTGGGCCGCAAACCGAAGGTCGCGATGATCGCGACCCACTATCAGATCGACTTCTCCGAACACTATCTCGCCGAGTACATGGCCACTCGCGGCATCGGCTTCCTCGGCTGGAACACCCGGTACCGTGGCTACGAGAGCAGCTTCCTGCTCGACCACGCGCTGGTGGACATCGGCGTCGGGGTGCGCTGGCTGCGCGAGGTGCAGAACGTGGAGGCCGTGGTGCTGCTTGGCAATTCCGGCGGGGGTTCGCTGATGGCCGCATACCAGGCGCAGGCCTGCGAACCGCACATCACGCCGCTGAAGGGGATGCGCCCGGCGGCCGGGCTCAACGACCTGCCGCCCGCCGACGGCTACATTGCCAGCGCCGCGCACCCGGGCCGCCCCGATGTGCTCACCGCGTGGATGGACGCCTCCGTCGTCGACGAAAACGACGCGGTGGCAACCGATCCCGATCTCGACCTGTTCAACGAGAAGAACGGGCCGCCCTACTCGCCGGAGTTCGTCGAGCGGTACCGTGCGGCGCAGGTCGCCCGCAACGAGGCGATCACCGACTGGGTCGAGGAGGAACTCACGCGGGTGCAGGCCGCCGGCTTCTCGGATCGCCCGTTCACGGTGCTGCGCACGTGGGCCGATCCGCGGATGGTCGATCCGACGCTGGAGCCGACCAAGCGCCCCGCCAACATGTGCTACGCCGGTGTCCCGGTGAAGGCCAACCGCTCCGCGCACGGCATCGCCGCCGCCTGCACCCTGCGCAACTGGATCGGAATGTGGAGCCTGCGGCACGCGCAGACCCGCGCCGAACCGCACCTGGCGCGCATCACGTGTCCGGCCCTGGTGATCAACGCCGAACAGGACACCGGCGTGTTCCCGTCGGACGCCAAGCGCATCTACGACGCGCTGGCCGGCACCGACAAGACGCTGTGCTCGATCGACACCGACCACTACTTCACCACCCCCGGCGCGCGCAGCGAGAAGGCCGACCTCATCGCGAAGTGGATAGCGAAGCGGTGGCGATAACCGTCCTGGCCCACTTCACCCCCGGCCCCAAGGTCACTGAATTCCTTGCGCCGGAGACCGATTGGCTCGACATTCGGTACTGCGCCGAGGATGACGACGACACCTTCTACGCCGAACTGCCCGCGGCGGAGGTGATCTGGCATGTGCTGCGCCCGATCAGCGGCGACGACCTGGCCGCCGCGCCGCGGCTGCGGCTGGTGCACAAGATGGGTGCGGGCGTGAACACCATCGACGTGGATACCGCGACGCGGCTGGGCGTCGCCGTGGCGAACATGCCGGGCGCCAACGCACCGTCCGTCGCCGAGGGCACCGTGCTGTTGATGCTGGCCGCGCTGCGACGGCTGCCCGAACTGGACCGCGCCACCCGCGCCGGCCGCGGCTGGCCGTCGGATCCCAGCCTCGGTGAGACGGTGCGCGACATCGGCGGGTGCGTCGTCGGCCTGGTCGGCTACGGCAACGTCGCCAAGGCGGTGGAGCGGATCGTCGCGGCGATGGGCGCCGAGGTGCTGCACACCAGCACCCGCGACGACGGGCATCCTGGGTGGCGGCCGCTCGCTGACCTGCTGGCCGCCAGCGACATCGTCTCGCTGCACCTGCCGCTGACCGAGCAGACCGCGAACCTGCTCGACGCGGCCGCGCTGGCCCGGATGAAGCCGGGGGCCGTGCTGGTCAACACCTCACGCGGGCCGATCGTCGATGAAGCGGCGCTGATCGACGCGCTGCGGGAGCACCGGCTGGCCGCCGCGGGCCTGGACGTCTTCGCCGTCGAACCGCTGCCCGCCGAGCATCCGCTGTTCGCCCTCGACAACGTGGTGCTGACGCCGCACGTCACCTGGTACACCGCCGACACCATGCGCCGCTATCTGACGCACGCCGTCGACAACTGCCGCCGGATGCGGGACGGCCGGGAATTGGCGAATGTGGTGAACGGTATCGTGGTTCCCAACCGACCGGTTAATAGGGAAGCCCCGTCCTAGTTCCACACCACAGTTGAGGTGCATCGATGCCCATCGCAATCACTGAAGAGCACAACGACCTTGCCGATTCGGTTCGGTCCCTGGTGGCGCGGGTAGCGCCGTCGGAGGTGCTGCACGAGGCGCTCGAAACGCCGATCCCCAACCCGCCGCCCTACTGGAAGGCGGCCGCCGAACAGGGGCTGCACGGGGTGCACCTGGCCGAGTCGGTCGGTGGACAGGGCTTCGGCATCCTCGAACTCGCGGTCGTGGTCGCGGAGTTCGGCTACGGCGCGGTACCCGGCCCGTTCGTGCCGTCGGCGATCGCCAGCGCGCTGATCGCCGCGCACGACCCGGAGGCCAAGGTGCTCAACGACCTGGCCACCGGCGGGGTGATCGCGGCCTACGCCATCGACTCGGGGCTGACCGCCACCCGGCACGGCGACAACCTGGTGATCCGCGGTGAGGCGCGCGCGGTGCCCGCCGCCGCACAGGCGTCGGTGCTGGTGTTGCCCGTCGCGATCGACAGCGGCGAGGAGTGGGTGGTCCTCGACGCCGACCAGCTCGAGATCGAACCGGTCAAGAGCGTCGACCCGTTGCGCCCGATCGCCCATGTGCGGGCCAACGCCGTCGAGGTCGGCGATGAGCGGGTGCTGACCAACCTGACCCGGCCCCACGCCCGCGCGTTGATCACCACGCTGCTCTCGGCGGAGTGCATCGGGGTGGCCCGCTGGGCGACCGACACCGCGTCGGCCTACGCGAAGATCCGCGAGCAGTTCGGCAGGCCGATCGGCCAGTTCCAGGCCGTCAAGCACAAGTGCGCGGAGATGATCGCCGACACCGAGCGCGCCACCGCCGCGGTGTGGGACGCCGCGCGCGCCCTCGACGAGCACACCCAGAACCGGTCCGGGGACTCGGCTTTCGAGTTCGCCGCCGCCGTCGCCGCCACGCTGGCACCCGCCGCGGTGCTGCACTGCACCCAGGACTGCATCCAGGTGCACGGCGGCATCGGCTTCACCTGGGAGCACGACACCAACGTCTACTACCGGCGCGCGCTGGTGCTGGCCGCCTGCTTCGGCCGCGTCGCGGACTACCCGCAGCGGGTGGTCGACATCGCGACCAGCACCGGGATGCGGTCGCTGAACATCGACCTGGATCCGCAGACCGAGCAGCTGCGTGACGAGGTCCGCGCGGAAATCGCTGCGCTGGCGGCGATTCCGAAGGACCAGCAAGCCGCCGCGTTCGCAGAGGGCGGCTGGGTGGTGCCGCATCTGCCCAAGCCGTGGGGCCGCGGGGCGGGCCCGGTCGAGCAGATCATCATCGCCCAGGAGTTCGACGCGGCGAAGGTGCATCCGCCGCGGATGGGCATCGCGAGCTGGCTGATCCCGTCGGTCGTCGCGTTCGGCACCGAAGAGCAGAAGCAGCGCTTCCTGCCGCCGACGCTGCGCGGCGAAATGATCTGGTGCCAGTTGTTTTCCGAGCCGGGCGCCGGTTCGGACCTGGCCAGCCTGTCCACCAAGGCGACGAAGGTCGAGGGCGGCTGGCGCATCACCGGGCAGAAGATCTGGACCACCGGTGCGCAGTACGCGCACTGGGGCATGCTGCTGGCCCGCACCGATCCCGACGCGCCGAAGCACAAGGGCATCACCTACTTCCTGCTCGACATGTCCAGCGAGGGTGTCGAGGTCAAACCGCTGCGCGAGCTGACCGGCAACGCCATGTTCAACACGGTGTTCCTCGACGACGTGTTCGTGCCCGACGATCTGGTGCTCGGCGAGGTGAACCGCGGCTGGGAGGTCAGCCGCACCACACTCACCGCCGAGCGGGTGTCGATCGGCAGCAGCGAGGCCCCGTTCCTGCCGAACCTCAACGGGTTCGTCGATTTCGTCCGCGACGGGCAGTTCGATCAGATCGACCAGAACCGCGCGGGGCATCTGATCGCCGAGGGACACGCGGCCAAGATCCTCAACATGCGCTCGACGCTGCTGACGTTGGCCGGTGGCGACCCGATGCCGGCCGCGGCGATCAGCAAGCTGCTCTCGATGCGCACCGGCCAGGGCTACGCCGAGTTCGCGGTGTCGTCGTTCGGCACCGACGCGGCGATCGGGGAACCGGACCAGCCGTCGGGCAAGTGGGCGGAGTACCTGCTGGCCAGCCGGGCGACGACGATCTACGGCGGCACGTCAGAGGTTCAGCTCAACATCATCGCCGAGCGGCTGCTCGGGCTGCCGCGCGACCCGTAAACGCACAGCGCCACGGCGCGCGGACGGATACCATCGGCGTCCAAGTGATCCTGGGAGTGCCGACGAGATGATCCGCCCGTGACCACCGCGGTGGCCATTCGTCCGCTCGAGACGCGCGCGATCTCGCAGTTCCTCGCTGCCGCGGCCGGCGACGCGGCGGTGCTGGTGCTCGAGGGTGAGCCCGGCATCGGCAAGACGACGCTGCTGTGCGCCGCCACCGACGGGGCGGCGGCGCGCGGCTATCGGGTGTTGTCCACCCGGGCCACCCGGGCCTCGTCCGCGCTGGCCTACGGTGCGGTGGCCGAACTGCTGCGCGACGCCGACGCCGGTGCGTACGCGCAACTACCCATCGCGCAGCTCGCGGCGCTCGACCAAGTGGTCATGCGGAGCGGCGACGGTGCGCTCGGCACCGACCCGCGCGCCATCGCGGCGGGCGTGCTGTCGATCCTGCAGACCCTGGCGGAGACGGCGCCCACCATCGTCGCGCTCGACGACGTGCAGTGGCTGGACCCCTCCAGCATCGAGGTGCTCGGACTGGTGCTGCGGCGGCTGTCGGGCCGCATCGGGATCATCGGCACCGTGCGGGCCGGCGTACCGGAGCTGCGTTGGCTGCAGCCGGCCCGGCCCGAACGCGTCAACCGGATCGGCGTGCTACCGCTGGGCGTCAGTGCTCTGCACACCGTCCTCACCGAGCAGCTTTCGCTGTCGTTCGACCGGTCCACCGTGGCGCAGATCCACCAGATCTCGGGTGGGAACCCGTTTTTCGCGATCGAGCTGGCGCGCGCCCACGCGTCGAACACGGCGGTGTCCGGTTCACTGACCGAGATCGTGGCGCGCCGCATCGGACAGTTGAGCCAAGAGCTCAGGACCGCGCTGCTGATCACGGCCTGCCTGGCGGCGCCGACGGTCGACCTGGTGGCGCGCGCCATGGACACCGAGCCCACGCGGCTGGTGGCCTTGCTCGCGGCGGCGCATAGCCAGGGCTTCATCGAAACCAGTGGCGATCGGATCGCATTCGCCCATCCCCTGCTGGCCCGCGGTGTCTACCGCGAAGCCACTGCGGCACAACGTACTTCGGTGCACCGGCGGCTGGCGGACCTGGTCGAGGAGCCCGAGCTCAAGGCGCGGCATTTCGCGCTGGGCGAACCGGAGCCGACGGCCGAGACGTTCGAACGCCTCGACGCCGCGGCCACCGCGGCCCGCACCCGTGGCGCCCCCGCGGCCGCCGCCGAACTGCTGTCGCTGGCTATCGAGCTCGGCGGCGGCACACCGCAGCGCCGGCTGCAGCTGGCGATGGACCACTTCAACGCGGGTGACCCGCAGATTGCCCGAGGGCTGCTGACCGAGCTGGTCGGCAAGTTGCCGCCCGGCGCGCTACGCGCAGAAGCGCTGGGGCAGTTGGGCTTCGTCCACTTCTTCGACGACAGCTTCACCGAGGCTGTCGACGTGCTCGGCGAGGCGATGCGCGATGCCGGCGATGATCCCGAACTGCGCACCCGGCTGCTGATCACGTTGCCCTACGCGCGGTACAACGCCGCACAGTTCGGCGCCGCCGCGCAGACCGTCGCCATGGCGGTGGAGCAGGCCAGCGCCCGCGGGCAAGCGCGCGAGCTGAGTCAGGCGCTGCGAATGCAGGTCCTGCTCGGCTTCCTCGGCGGTGCCGGTCTGGATGAGCAGAACCTCGCTCGGGCAATGCAATTGGACGATAAGTCGACCGATCCGATCGCTTTCCGGCCGAGCGTGCAGAACGCGATGCTGATGGCCTGGTCGGGACGTCTCGACCACGCCCACACCGAGCTCGAGACCATTCGCCGGCACTGCATGGAGACCGGCCAGGACAGCGAGTTGGTGTTCGTCGCGTCGCACAGCTTCCTGGTCGAGGTGTGGCGCGGAAACTTCGCCGAGGCGGAGCTGATCGCCGAGGACACCGCGGAGCGCGCCGCTCAGCTGGGCGGCGATGTGCCACTCATCGTCGCGCATACGCTGCGGGCGACGCTCACCACCTACGCGGGTGACGTTGCGACGGCCCGTCGACACGCGACCGACGCGATCGGCGCGTGCCGCCGTGCTGGCGCGAATCTCTTTGCCATCTGGCCGATCTCGACGCTCGGCTTCCTCGAGGTGTCGCTCGGTGAGTACGAAGCGGCGCTGACGACCATGCAGCCCCTGCTGCGGAACTTCGCCGCCGCCCCGGCCGCGACGGAGATCATCGTCGGGTGGTTCATCCCGCACGCGGTCGAGGCGTTCCTCGCGCTCGACCGTGTTGCCGAGGCGGAACCGTTGGTCGCCGCGCTGGAGAACAACGGGCGTCGATTCGACCGGGCCTGGATGCTGGCGGCGGGCGGCCGTTGCCGGGCCATGCTGCTCGAGCGCGCGGATCCGGCGGCCGCACTGGCCGCGGCCGAGGCGGCCATGGCCCAGCATGCGCGCATCCCGATGCCGTTCGAGAAGGCGCGCACCCAGCTGGTGCTCGGCCGGCTGCAGCGCGGCCTGGGCCGCGGCGGCGAAGCGACGGCCACCCTGTCGGAAGCCCTGGCGACCTTCGACCGGCTGGGCATCCGGCGGTGGGCCGAGCGGGCCCGCAGCGAACTGGCGCAGGGCCCCACACCGGCCGACGACGCGAGCGCGGCGAATGCGCTGACCCGCGCCGAGCGGCGGGTGGCGGAACTGGCCGCCACCGGGATGACCAACCTGGCGGTCGCCGACGCGCTGTCGTTAAGCCCGACAACGGTCGAGGCCACGCTGTCGCGCGCGCACCGCAAACTCGGCACCCGCTCGGCCGACGAGCTGCGCGGCCGGTTGTGGCGCTGACGGCGTCGTCGAAATCACGTCCGAAGAGGTCTACCCTCGGAATCAGTCGGACATTCCGGCGGTTGGTGGTGATGACATGGACAACCACAGACGTCGACTTCTAGCCCTGATATCCGGGGTTCTGCTGTCCGGGGGTGCCCTCGGCTTCCTGGCGGTGCCCGGCGCGTTCTCGGCCGGTGACTCCGGCACACCCAGCGCGCAGCCCTGCTACAACGGCGTGACCGTGCTGAACCCGTATGCCCGCAGCTGCACCCTGCCCGGCCCGGTGCACAAGATTCCCGGGTCGGCACCCGATGCCAACGCGATCATCGCGTGCCGCGGTATCCCGGGTTGTCTGGCCTGGTACGTGAACGGGCCCTAGCGTGATGCGCGTTTCTGCCGGCACCGCGCCGGGAATGCACTGGTCATGACCGACGACGTCGAGAAGCGGTTCGACAAGCCCGGCGCCTTCCGCGGCCCCACGATCTACGTCGCCGCGGTCGTGGTGGTGGCCGCTGCCGCGTTCGCCGCGTACGCGTTCACCTCGCGCGACTCCGTCGTGCTGGCCTCGACGGTGCCCGCGGTGCTGTTCCTCGGCGGCATCGGGGCGTTCGTCAAGACCTACGTCGAGTGGCGCAGGTCGGGCGGCTGGGTGGCCTGGCAGGGCGCCGGCTGGTTCCTGCTGATCCTCGTGCTGATCTGCCTGTCCATTCCCGGCGCGGCGATCCAGGCCGGCTAGCTACACCTGCATATCGCGCAGTTCGCGCTTGAGCACCTTGCCGGTGGGGTTGCGCGGCAACTCGTCGAGGAAGATCACGTCGCGCGGCACCTTGTAGCGGGCCAGGTGGTCGCGCACGTACTGCTTGATGTCGTCCTCGGTGATCGTGGCACCCTCGGCCTTCACCACGAACGCGCGCAGGCGCTGCCCCCACTCCTTGTCCGCCACGCCGATCGCGGTGGCCTCGACGACCTCGGGATGGCCGCTGATCAGGTCCTCCACCTCCGCGGGGAACACGTTCTCGCCGCCGGAGACGATCATCTCGTCATCGCGGCCGCTGACGTAGAGCAACCCGTTTTCGTCGAAGTAGCCGACGTCGCCGGAGGACATCAGCCCGTCGATGATCTGCTTGTGGCCGCCGCCGGTGTAGCCCTCGAACGGGAAGAAGTTCCCGACGAAGATCCGGCCCACCTGGCCCTGCGGCACCTCGTTGCCGTTGTCGTCGAGGATCTTGACCTTCACGCCCTTGACCACCGGGCCGACGGTGGCGGGGTTGATCGACAGGTCCTTGGGCCGCGCGATGGTGGCGAACGCGATCTCGGTGGAGCCGTACAGGTTGTACACCACGGGGCCAAGGTCTTTCAGCGCGCGCTGAGCCAGCTCGGCACCCAGTTGTGAACCCGACACGAACACGATGCGCAGTCTGGACAGGTCGGGTTTGCGCTCCATCCCCTCGAGCGTGTCGAGCATGCGCGACAGCATCACCGGGACCACGATCACCGCGGTCACCCGGTGCCGTTCGATGTCCTCGAGCACGACCGCGGGTTTGAAGCGTCGGCGCAGCACCAACGTGGTGCCCAGCATCATCGCGATGGTGGAATGCAAAAAGCCCAACGCGTGGAACATGGGGGCAGGCAGCGACGTCACCTCACCGGCCTTGAACGGCACGTGGGACAGCACACCGCCGATCGGCGCCAGCGTCGGTGGCGTACTTCTGTTGGCGCCCTTGGGCGTTCCGGTCGTGCCACTGGTCAGGATGATGATGGACGACTTCTTGTCCACCTTTGGCGCCGGCCTGCCGGAGTTGCGCTCGATCAACTGCTCCAGCGTCTCGTCGGTGCTGCCGGACGGTTCGTCCTTGTCGGGGTTGACGCCGAGTGCCCGCAGCTTGCCCAGTGGCGGGTCGGCCTTCGACACCGCCGCGCAGTACTCGTCGTCGTAGATGATCAGCTTGGCGCCCTCACGTTCGGCCACCTCCTTGATCTGCGGCCCGGAGAACTCGCTGTTGAGCAGGATGATGCGGGCGCCTGCCCGCGAACAGCCGTACACCGCAATCAGAAACCAGCGGTGGTTGCGGGCCAGGATCGCCACCCCGTCACCGCCGCGGACCCCCTTGGCCCGCAACCCGTTGGCGACCGCGTGCGCGGCCTCATCGAGTTCTGCGAACGTCAACTCGCCGAAATCGTCGATGATCGCGGTGCGGTTGGGGGTGCGGCGCGCATTGAGCGACGGGATCATCCCGAACTCGCCCCACCGCCGGATGTCGGCGATCATCGCGGCGATGTTCTGCGGCGGTTCGAGTTTGAACGCACCCGCACCGAACATCTTGGTGGCGTAGTGCAGTTCGGCCGAGCCCCGTTCGATGAGCTGCTGGGCTTTCGCGACGGCCTGCAACGGAAGATCGGTGAGCTTAGCCATGACCCCACCCTAGTGACGGCCGTCGCGGCCCGGTTGGGAAATCACCACCGGGAATTACCATGGCGACATGACCGCTTCCGTGTCGCTGGACGTGGACGGTCAACGGGTCACGATCACCCATCCTGACAAGGTCGTTTTCCCGGACATCAAGATCACCAAGCGGGATCTGGTCGACTATTACCTCGCGGTGGCCGACGGTGCGCTGCGCGGGGTGGCCCACCGGCCGATGATCCTCAAGCGGTTCGTCAAGGGCATCGGCGTGGAGGCGGTGTTCCAGAAGCGGGCCCCCGCCAAGCGGCCCGACTACGTCGATGTCGCCGAGCTGAAGTACGCGTCGGGCACCTCGGCCGCCGAGGCGGTGATCCACGACGCCGCGGGCCTGGTGTGGGCGGTGAACCTGGGCTGCGTCGACCTCAACCCGCACCCGGTGCGCGCCGACGACCTCGCGCATCCCGACGAGCTGCGCGTCGACCTGGACCCGATGCCCGGGGTGGACTGGGCGCAGATCGTCGAGGTCGCGCTGGTGGCCCGCGAGGTGCTCGAGGACCACGGCCTGACCGGATGGCCGAAGACGTCGGGCTCGCGGGGCTTCCACGTCTACGCCCGCATCCAGCGCCGGTGGCCGTTCCAGCAGGTGCGGCTGGCCGCCCAGGCGCTGGCCCGCGAGGTGGAGCGGCGGGTCCCGGATCTGGCGACCGCGCGGTGGTGGAAGGAGGAGCGCCAGGGCGTGTTCGTCGACTTCAACCAGAACGCCTTCGACCGCACCGTCGCGTCGGCGTACTCCGTGCGGGCCACCCCCGACGCGCGCGTCTCGATGCCGCTGCGGTGGGACGAGGTGGCCGACTGCCGCCCGGAGGATTTCACGATTGCCACGGCGCCGGCCCGGTTCGCGGCGCACGGCGACCCGTGGGAGGGCATCGACGAGCACCCCGGCGACCTGACCGCGCTGCTGGATCTCGCGGAGCGGCTCGGCCCGCCCGAGAAGGCCCCGCGGGGCGCGAAAAAGGGCACCGGCCGACGGCAATCCGTGATGCCGCTGATCGAGATCGCCCGCACCAAGACCCGCGACGAGGCGATGGCCGCGCTCGACGCGTGGCGCGCGAAATGGCCGGCGGCGGCCGAAAAGCTGCACCCCGCAGACGTTCTGGTGGACGGCATGCGGGGGCCGAGCTCCATCTGGTACCGGATCCGGATCAACCTGCAGCATGTGCCCGACAAACAGCGGCCGCCGCAGGAACCTCTGCTGGCCGACTACAACCCGTGGGAGAACTACTCGGGCCCGCAGTGGCTGCGCGGCCGGTGATTTGCTGCGCACCCACCGTGAACGTTCTTACCGAAGTATTAACGTTGGCACCCGGTTGCCTTACTTTGGCTCGTTAACTTGGTCGGTAACTGAGACGAAGGGAGGCGCCATGTACGGCAATCCGGCATTCGACTGCGCTGGCGCCCGGCTTCACGCGGTCTGCCGCCAGTTAGCCACTGTGGTGACGGTCGAGGGGGTCGTCGACGACAGCAACATCGAACGGGTCACCGCCCTCGCGCAACGATTCGTCATCCCGGAGAAGGCCTACGTGCTCGACCTGAGCGCGGTGGAATCATTCTCCGCGCACGGTATTTCGCTGCTCTCCGCGATCGACCGGAAGTGCTTCGAGTGCGAGGTGGAATGGGCGGTCATCGCCAATGACGCGGTGTCGGGCGTGATCAACGCCAGCGGGCTGACGTTCCCCACCGCGGCGACGGTGGCCGACGCCATGCACGAATTCGCGGCCGGCATCGACGAACGCCGCCGGTTGCTGCCCCTGCTGACCAAGAAGACCGCCTAGCGGGAAGGGCCGACTCACATGCTTCTCGACATCCGCTGGCTCGGATTCCTGCTGGGGCGCAGGCACGCACACCGTGCCGGGCATGCGATGGATCGATGACGGGATGAACGTCGTCGGGTCCCGACCCGACGGCTGGTGGCGCGACCGCCGCCGCGCGATGACCGACCTGGTCGAACACCTGGAACGCTGGGCGTGCGCCGAGGGTGACGATGTCACCGTGGTCTTCGAACAGCCCCTGACCCCGCCGATTGAATCGTCGGTGATCACCGTCGCGCATGCGCCGAGGGCGACGGCGAATTCCGCCGACGACGAGATCGTACGGGTGATCGCCGCCGACGCCCGGCCCGCCGACATCCGGGTGGCGACGTCGGACCGCGCGCTGGCGGAGCGGGTTCGCGCCGCCAGCGACGGTCTACCCCGCGCAACGCCTGCGCGACGAGATCGACCCGCGCTGAGCCGCAACGCACCTTAAGGTCGTGGGCATGAATCGCCTCGACCGCTTCTTCGAGATCTCCGCGCGCGGGTCCACGGTCGCGGCCGAGTTACGCGGCGGCGTCGTCACGTTCATCGCGATGGCCTACATCATCGTGCTGAACCCGATCATCCTCAGCGGCGTCGAGGACGTCTCCGGAACCCAACTCCAGTTCGCCGCGGTGTCGGCGGTCACCGCGCTCGTCGCGGGCGTGCTGACCATCGTGTTCGGCGTCATCGCACGGCTGCCGTTCGCGTTCGCGGCCGGGTTGGGCATCAACGCGTTCGTCGCCACCACCCTGGTCGGATCGCTGACCTGGCCCGAGGCCATGGGACTGGTGGTCATCGACGGCATCATCATCGTGCTGCTGGCCGCGACTGGGCTGCGCAGGCTGATCTTCGACGCGGTGCCGCTGCAGCTGAAGCTGGCGATCACCGCGGGCATCGGGCTGTTCATCCTGTTCATCGGCCTGGTCGACGCCGGGTTCATCGGCTCGACCGGGGCCCCGTCGCCGCCGGTCGGGCTGGGCACGGGTGGGGCCGGGTCGATCGGCACGGTGCCGACGGTGGTGTTCGTGTTCACCCTGCTGCTGACCGGCGTGCTGGTGGTCCGGAAGGTCCGCGGCGGGATCCTGATCGGGCTGGTGGCCGGCACCGTCGTCGCGGTGATCATCGAGGCGATCTGGCATCTCGGCTCCGCCGTCGAGCGCCCCGGCGGCTGGAGCCTGTCGGTGCCGACGCTGTCCGGGTCGCCGTTCGCGCTGCCGGACCTGTCGCTGGTGGGCGCGTTCAGCATGGACAGCTTCGGGCGCATCGGGGCGATCGCGGCGGTGATGTTCGTGTTCACCCTGGTGTTCGCGAACTTCTTCGACGCGATGGGCACGTTCACCGGTCTGGCCCGCGAGGCCGGCCTGGCCGACGAGCAGGGCACCTTCCCGCGGCTGCGCTCGGCGCTGATCGTCGAGGGCGCCGGGGCCGTGGTCGGTGGCGCGGCGTCGGCGTCGTCGAACACCGTGTTCATCGAGTCGGGCGCCGGCATCGGCGAGGGTGCCCGCACCGGGCTGGCCAACATCGTCACCGGCGTGCTGTTTCTGGCCGCGATGTTCGTCTCCCCGCTCGCATCGATCGTGCCCACCGAGGTGGCGGCGGCGGCGCTGGTGATCGTCGGCGTGCTGATGATGTCCCAGCTGCGCCACATCGACATCTCGGAGTTCTCCGTGGCCATGCCGGTGGTGCTGACCGTCGCGACCATGCCGTTCTCGTATTCGATCGCCAATGGCATCGGGGTCGGGTTCATCTCGTGGGTGGTGCTGCGCTCGGCGGTCGGCAAGGCGCGGGAGATCAGCCCGCTGCTGTGGATCGTGGCCGCCGGCTTCTTGATCTACTTCGCGCGCGGCTGGATCGAATCGCTGGCCGGAATCTGAGGCGGTCGAAGTCACTATCCGCCAACGCATACCAGACGGTGTGGTATGCGAAACGCTTCGAACGCAACTATCGCTATCCGAAGATCGTTGGGCGAGATACGCTTTCGCGGGAGTGTGACCGATCATGGTTAGCCTGGCTACGGCCCCTCGCGGCGAGCACGCGATCGCGCGGCCTGCGGTCTACTGCTCCGAGTTCGACTCCAGTGATCCCGCCGAGATCGAGCAGTGGTTCTGCACCGCATACGAATCCGGGTGGCGTCTGACGAACGCCCCGCCGCGGGTCAGCCATCGCCGGCGCGATGCCGGCCAGTTCGGTGTGGACGAACTGGAACTGACCGGACCGCTCGGCGCGGTTCTCGAATTCGCCGACCGCGCCGTGGTAATCGCACCGCATGACGGCGGTGTCAAGGAGGCCCGCGACCGCGACGGCACATCCCCGGACGGACCGGTGCTGTGCGCGCCTGGTCTCGGCTGCGAGCTGCAGATAACGGCGACCCGCTTGACCGTGGTCAGCGTCGACATCTCGGAGGTGCGGGCGGCGGCCGCCGACCTCCCGGTGCCGTTCTCCGCCGACATTCACTTCGTCGACCGCCGAGCCCGCTCGCAAGCTACTTCCCGAACCTGTTTGCGAGCAATGGATTTCGCGTGCGTTGTACTCGCAGATCCGGACGCCCCACATCAGCCGCTGTTGGTGTGGGCCGTGCGTCGTGTCATCGCGGCCGCGTTGCTCGAGTGCTTCGCGTCCACGCTGGAGCACCCACCCGCACACTCACTCCACGGCGCTCCTGAGAGCCTCGCCAAGGCGATCGCCTACATCCACCGGCACGCCAAGTCCGGTATCGGGGTCAACGACATCGCCGCGTCGGTTCATCTGACCCCGCGGGCGCTGCAGTACCTGTTCCGCCGCCAGCTCGACACCACGCCCATGGAGTACCTGCGTCAGATTCGGTTGCAGTATGCGCACCGCGATTTGGTGATCGGCGATCGAAACACAACGGTCGGCGCGACCGCGGCGAGATGGGGCTTCGCCCATACCGGTCGGTTCGCCATGCTGTACCGCCGGGTTTACGGTCAGAGCCCGCACACGACGCTGCGGGACGGCCCGCCCGCGTCCTAGCACGGTGTGCTCGGGCAGGGCCAGCCGAGTCGGCCCTCAGCTGGTCGGCGGCTCCGCGGGCACCTCGGGATGCTCGGCCAGGACGCGCCCCTCGGCCTCCCGCACGCGGCGGTGCTCACGGGCCACCCAGAACAGGCCGGCACCGGCGAGGACCAGCGCGGCCACGATCGCGACGACGCCGACGACCTGTTGACCGGACGCGAACGCGAACAGCGCGACCACGAACGCCACCACGCCGACCGCGGTGGCGATCAGGCCGGGGACGTTGGAGGTGTTCTTCATCGTCTCGCCCGCGTGCTTGCGCGTGGTGCGGGCGTAGTCGACGGGATCATTAGTCGGATCTGCCATGATCCTGCAGTTACCCGCTGTCCGGTGTACGGAAACGGCACCCGCGTTGTTCGACGGGTGTGGCCCGACCACCACCCGGCAAGTAGCCACTGAGCGCTCACATTCCCTCGGCGGCGCTGGCCACCGCCGCGGTGACCCGGTCCAGCAGCGGGCTGTCGAGCTTCCAGCACTGCCAGAACAGCGGCACATCGAGGTGCACGTCGGTGATCCGCACGAACGGGTGTGCCAGCTTCTCGGGGAACATGCCCCAGCCCAGTCCGGCCGCGACGGCGGCGCCGAACCCCTCGGCCGTCGGGACGTAATGCTGTGGTCGGGCGATGTCACGGCGAAACACCTTGCGCACCAGCATGTCCTGCAACGCGTCGGCACGGTTCCAGGCCAGCGACGGCGCCGCGGCCACCGCCGCCGCGGTGAAACCGTCCGGCAGATACCGCTTCACATACTCCGGGCTCGCCACCGCCACGTAGCGCATCACGTTCAACCGCCGCACCCGGCAGCCGGGAACCGGGGTGCGCTCGGTCGTCACCGCGCCCATCACCACGCCCTCGCGCAGCAGTCGGGCCGAGTGGTCCTGATCCTCGATACGAATGTCGAACAGCACGTCGTCGAGCGCGCCGAACACGTCGGTGAACCAGGTGGCCATGGAATCGGCGTTGACGGCCAATGCGATTCGCGGCGTGGTCCCGTCGCCGCCGGCCATCTCGGCGAGCGCCTCGGCCTCCAGCATCGCGGCCTGGGCGGCCAGTCGCAGCAGGGGTAGACCCGCGGCCGTCGCGGTCGCCGGCTTGCCTCGCACCACCAGCACCTGGCCCACCCGCTGTTCCAGCGCCTTGATGCGCTGACTGATCGCCGACGGCGTCACGTGCAGGTGGGCCGCGGCGGCGTCGAACGACCCGTGCTCGATCACCGCGGCGAACGCCGCGAGCTGTTGGCCGTCCAGCTGCACATTAGTAATGCTAAAGCATACAAAGAATCATTAGCTGTACTGATCCAGCCGGGGCTGCCTACCGTCGGATTCGTGAGTTCCCCCGTCATCATCGGATTCCTGGCCTCGCTGGCCCTGATCGTCGCGATCGGCGCGCAGAACGCGTTCGTGCTGCGCCAGGGCATCCGTGGCGAGCACGTCGCGGCGGTGGTGGCGGTGTGCACGGTCTCCGACATCGTGCTGATCGCCGCGGGCATCGCCGGGGTGGGCGCCGTGATCAGCGCGCACCCCACCGCGGTCGAGGTGGTCACGTTCGGCGGGGCGGCGTTCATGCTCGGCTACGGGCTGCTGGCCGCGCGGCGGGCCTGGCGACCGTCGGCCCTGACACCGGCCGAGGCCGGACCGGGCCGACTGCTCGAGGTGGTGGTCACCACCCTGGCGCTGACCTGGCTGAACCCGCACGTCTATCTGGACACCGTGGTGCTGCTCGGCACCCTGGCCAACGAACACGACGACGCGCGCTGGTTGTTCGGCGTCGGCGCGGTCACCGCCAGCGCGGTCTGGTTCACCGGCCTCGGCTTCGGCGCCCGGCGGCTGGCGAAACTGTTCGCGGCGCCGCTGACCTGGCGCCTGCTGGACGCCGTGATAGCGGTCACAATGATCGGACTCGGCATATCGCTGGCGATGTCCTGACACAATCCCGGTCATGGGGAGGCCCTGCGGTTGTTCGCAGCAACGGCTACGCCGACACCACCATCGAGCAGATCGCCGAGGCCGCCGAGATCGCGCCCAGCACCTTCTTCCGCTACGTCCGCACCAAGGAATCGTGCTGATCAGCAACGACTCGGACGGGGTCACCGTCGACGCGCCGAGGTGCGCGCGTTCGTCGGCGCGCTGGCCGGTGCGCTGATGACCGTGTACCGCACGCTGGATTTCATCGAGGCGGGTATGTCACCTTCATGACCGTGCCACAGAAATCCGTATTCATCACCGGCGCCGCCGCCGGAATCGGGCGCGCCACCGCGCTCACCTTCGCCCGCCGGGGCTTTTTCGTCGGCGCCTACGACATCGACGAGGTCGGGCTCAAGACGCTGGCCGACGAGATCGACCAACTCGGCGGTGGAGTTCACACCGGCCACCTCGACGTCACCGACGGCGAGGAGATGGCCCAGCGGGTCGCCGAGTTCGCCGCGGCCGCGGGCGACCGGCTCGACGTGCTGATCAACAACGCCGGCATCCTGCGGGCGGGCCGGTTCGAAGAGCTCGACCTGCCCGGTCATCACCGCGAGATCGACATCAACGCCAAGGGCGTGGTCAACGGGCTGTACGCGGCGTTCCCCTACCTGCGGCGCACCCCGAACTCCGTCGTCGTCAACCTGTCCTCGGCCTCGGCGATCTACGGGCAGTCCGAGCTGGCCAACTACAGCGCGACGAAGTTCTTCGTCCGCGGCATCACCGAGGCGCTCGACATCGAATGGAGCCGCTACGGCATCCGGGTCATCGCGATCTGGCCGCTGTATGTGCAGACCGCGATGACCGAGAACATCACGACCGGCACCACCGAATCGCTCGGCATCCGGCTGACCGCCCAGGACGTCGCCGACACCATCGCCAAGGCGGTCGAGCCGTCCTGGCTGCGGCGCGCCCTGCACCAGGTGCACTTCCCGGTCGGCACCCAGTCGAAGGCGCTGACGCTGGGCTCGCGGTTCTCCCCCGGCTGGCTGACCCGGCTGGTCAACAAGCGGCTGGCGCATTCCTGATGTTCCGCATGACCGTCGAGGACGTCTTCGCCATCCGCAACCGCGGCGTGGTGGCCACCGGCCGGGTGGAGGCGGGCACGCTGCGGCCCGGCGACTCGATCAGCATCAACGGCGGCCCGCCGGTGCGGGTGGACGGGATCGAGAAGTTCCGCAAGATCGTCGACGAGGCCACCGCCGGCGAGAACGTCGGGCTGCTGATGCGGACCATCGACAAGGCCCAGCTCAACCGCGGCGACGTGCTCACCGCGACGGGCTCGGCGGGCACCACCGTCATCGTGTGAGTTTCTTTTCGCGCTGAGCACAACCGGTGACGTCGGCGTCGGCCGTGCATAGGGTGCCGCGCATGAACGAGGACTGGCTGGCCGTCATCGTCGGCCTCGCCCTGCTGGCCCTGGTGCTGGTGGGCGCGATCCCGGGGAGCGTGATCCCGTGACCAAACAGACCAGCCAGCCGACCGAGCAACAGCAGGCCCGCGGCTCGGGTCTCGGGTATGTGATCGCGGGTGTGGTCGTGGTGCTGGTGCTGGGCGCCCTCACCCGGCTGCTCGAACAGCAGGTGCCGGAATGGGCGGCGGGCACGCCGTTCGCCAAGATCGCGAAGTCGATCGAATTCCCGATCTACGCAATCGCTTTGGGTCTGATCGGGAACTTCATCCTGAGCCGGCTGGCGCTGCGCGATGTGCTGGCGAAGGGCTTCCGCACCGAGTTCTTCATCAAGACCGGCCTGGTGCTGCTGGGCGCATCGATCAACCTCAAGGTATTGGTGACCGCGGCCGGTCCGTCGATCATCCAGGCGCTGCTGCTGATCTCGATCGTGTTCGGCTTCACCTGGTGGCTGGGCGGGGTGCTCAAGATCGAGGACAAGCTGCGCGCGCTGCTGGCGACGGCGGTGTCGATCTGCGGCGTGAGCGCGGCGATCGCGGCGGCGGGCGCGGTGCAGGCCAAGAAGGAGCAGTTGGCCTACGCCGCGTCGCTGGTGATCGCGTTCGCGCTGCCGTCGATCTTCCTGTTGCCCTGGCTCGCCGACCTTTTCGGTCTCTCCGAACCCGTGGCCGGTGCCTGGATCGGCGGCAACATCGACACCCCCGCGGCGGTCGCGGCGGCCGGCGCGATCGCCGGGGAGGAGGCGCTGCAGATCGCCACCATCGTCAAGACCACCCAGAACGCGTTGATCGGCATCGTCGCGATCGCACTGACCGCCTACTTCGCGTTGAAGGTGGAGCGTAAGTCCGCCGAGGAGGCGCGGCCGACCTTCGGCCAGTTCTGGGAGCGGTTCCCGAAGTTCGTGCTCGGGTTCATCGCGGCGTCGATCATCGGCACGGTGTACCTGGCGGCCGGTGGCGACAAGGCCGCCATCAGCACGGTCAACGACCTGCGCACCTGGTTTCTGATCTTCGCGTTCGTGGCGATCGGACTGGAGTTCTCGCTCAAGGGCCTCAAGGAGGCCGGTTGGCGGCCGGTCGCGGTGTTCGCGTCGGCCACCGTGGTCAACATCGTGGTGGCACTCGGCCTGGCCGCGGTGTTGTTCAGCGGGTTCTCCAGCGGTTAGGGGCTACGCTTCACGTCCGTGATTGCGGCGTGGTCTCGGCGCGGTTTCCTGATGGCGACCGCTGCGCTGGTCGCGGGGTGTGCATCGCGGCGCCCCGGCGAGGTGGCCGACGACGGTTCGGTGACCGTGCGGCACGTGTTCGGCGAGACCCGCATCCCCGGGCCGCCGCACCGGGTGGTCAGCGCGGGGCTGACCGGACAGGACGACCTGCTGGCGGTGGGCGTCGTCCCGATCGCGGTGACCGACTGGTTCGGCGGTGAGCCGTACGGCGTATGGCCTTGGGCGGCACCAAAACTCGGCGGTGCCGAGCCGGTGGTGCTCAGCCTCGCCGACGGCATCGCGGTCAACGAGATCCGGGCGCTGACCCCGGACCTGATCGTGGCCACCAACGCCGGGCTGGACCGCGAGACGTACAACGCGCTGTCGCAGATCGCGCCGACGGTGGCCCAGTCGGGTTCCTATGCGTTCTTCGAACCGTGGCAGCAGCAGGCCACCACGATCGGTCAGGCGGTGTTCAAACACGACGAGATGCAGCGGCTGATCACCGACGTCGAGCAGCGGTTCACCGACGTCGCCGATGCGCACCCCGAGTTCGCGGGTAAACGGGTGCTGCTGGCCGAGGGCCGACTGGAGCACGACGGCGTGCGGCCGGCGAGTCCGGCCTGGCGCACCGACTTCCTGACCCGGATGGGGTTCGCGGTGGCCGACGCCGAGGGCCCGATCGGCCGCGACCGGCTCGGCGCGGTGCTCGACGGCGTCGACGTGGCGGTCTGGACCACCGAGAGCGACGAGGAGAGGGCGGCGCTGCTGGCCGACCCCGAGATCGCCAAGCTCGGCGAGCGCAACGTGTTCACCGACAAGGAACTCGCCGGGGCCATCGCGTTCGCCTCGCCGCTGTCGTATCCGGTGGTGGCGGACCGACTGCCGGGGCTCATCGCCGCGGCGCTGGCCTGACAGGATGACCCGGTGAGCAGCGACCAGACGGCCACCCGGGAGCGGGTCGCCTTCGCCGCGGTCGGCTCGGCGTACTACCCCGCGCTGGCCGCGATCTTCACCGCGCTGGTGATCATCTCCAACGTCACCGCGACCAAGGGTGTCGCGTTCGGCCCGATCATCACCGACGGCGGCTTCATCGTCTTTCCGCTCACCTACGTGATCGGCGACGTGCTGTCGGAGGTCTACGGGTTCAGGGCCGCCCGGCGCGTCATCCTCCTCGGGTTCGCGATGAACGCGCTGGCCGCGCTGGCGTTCTGGGTGACCGTCTACCTGCCCGCCGCCGACTTCTACACCAACCAGGAGCACTTCGCGAACGTGGTCGCCGCCTACACGCAACTCATCGTGGCGGGGTTGGCCGGGTTCGTCGTCGGCCAGACCATCAACGCCTGGCTGGTGGTGAAGATCAAACAGCGCACCAAGGAGCGGCATCTGTGGGCGCGGCTGGTCGGTTCGACGTTCGCCGGCCAACTCGGCGACACCGTGGTGTTCTGCAGCATCGCGGCGGGCGCCATCGGCATCGCATCGTTCGGCGACTTCGCGGTCTACACCGCGCTGGGCTGGTTCTACAAGACCGCGATCGAGGTGGTCATGCTGCCCGTCACCTATCGGGTGATCGCCTTCATCAAGCGCCGCGAACCCAGCTACCGGCCCGCCGATTGAGGCTTCGATAAAACTCCTCTGGCAAGGCTCACAGAGCGCGGTTAGCGGTAGCTACTCGCGGGTAGGTTCGCGTTATGAGCGTGATAGCAGATGTGATGGAGCCGAACCGGGCGCAGACGGGCCCGTCCGTTCACGAGTACGGCGACCAGGCGCTGCTGCTCGAATTCGACAGCACCGCACAGGTGCTGGCGTGGGCCGACGCGATCCGCGCCGCCGCGCTGCCCGGGGTGCTCGACATCGTCCCGGCCGCCCGCACCGTGCTGATCAAGCTGGCCGGACCGCGCTATCAGGCGCCGACCCGCCAGCGGCTGGGCAAGGTGGTGCCCGCCGAGCCGCCGCGGCCCACCGACGTCCGGGCCGACGTGACGATCGCCGTGCACTACGACGGCCCCGACCTCGACGAGGTGGCCCGGCTGACCGGACTCTCCCCCGAGCAGGTGGTGACCGCGCACACCGCGACGCCGTGGCGCGTCGGGTTCGGCGGTTTCGTGCCGGGCTTCGCCTATCTGGTCGGCGGCGACCCGCGACTGGAGGTGCCGCGGCGCGCCGAACCGCGCACCAGGGTGCCCGTCGGCGCCGTGGGCCTGGCCGGCGAGTTCAGCGGCGTCTACCCGCGGGAGTGCCCGGGCGGCTGGCAGCTCATCGGCCGCATGGCCGAGGGTCAGCCGGCGCTGTGGGACCTCGACCGCGACAACCCGGCGTTGCTGACGCCGGGCATGTGGGTGCGGTTCCGGGCGGTCGGACAGGAGTAGCCATGGCGACGCTGGAGATTCTGCGGACGGGTCCGCTGGCACTGATCGAGGACATGGGCCGGCCCGGCCTGGCGCACATGGGCGTGAGCCGCTCGGGCGCCGCCGACCGCCGCTCGCACGCGCTGGCCAACCGGCTGGTCGCCAACCCGGTCGAGCACGCCACCATCGAGGTGACGTTCGGCGGCCTGGTCGCCCGGGTGCGCGGCGCCGACAAGGAGGGCGTCGCCATCGCGGTCACCGGCGCCGACACCGATCCCGCCGTCGACGGTGTTCCGTTCGGCACCAACAGCATTCACTTCGCCCATGACGGCCAGGTGATCACCCTGGGGCCGCCCCGCTCGGGGCTGCGCACCTATCTGGCGGTGCGCGGCGGCATCGACGTGTCGCCGGTGCTCGGGTCGCGCTCCTACGACGTGATGTCGTCGATCGGCCCGCTGCCGCTGCAGGCCGGCGACGTGCTGCCGGTCGGCGAGCACACCGACGACTTCCCCGAACTGGACCAGGCCCCGGTCGCCGCGATCGGCGAGGACGTGGTCGAGCTGATGGTCGTGCCGGGTCCGCGCGACGACTGGTTCGTCGACCCCGACGTGCTGGTGCGGACGAACTGGCAGGTCACCAACAAGAGCGATCGTGTCGGCATGCGGCTGGTCGGCATGCCGCTGGAGTACCGGTGGCCGGATCGGCAGCTGCCCAGCGAGGGCGCCACCCGCGGGGCAATTCAGGTGCCGCCGAACGGCTTTCCGGTCATCCTCGGCCCGGACCACCCCGTCACCGGCGGATATCCGGTGATCGGTGTGGTCGCCGACGACGGCATCGACAAGCTGGCCCAGATCCGGCCGGGCCAGACGGTACGGATGCACTGGGCGCATCCGCGACGGCCGTTCGAAGAGCGCGCATAGTTCGCGTTCTGCTGGTAGAACGACAGTGTGCCCCCGCACAGTGTCGGATCCCCGCACGTCCGCCCCGACGTCGCGACCCGGGTGCTCACGGCCCGGCTCGTGCACACTTCGGACCTGGACCACGAGACGTGCGATGACGCGCGCCGGATGGTGATCGACGCCTTCGGCGGCGAATTCACCGAGGCCGACTGGGAGCACGCGCTCGGCGGCATGCACGCCCTGATCCTCGACCACGGCGCGATCATCGCGCACGCCGCGGTGGTGCAGCGTCGGCTGTGGTACCGCGACACGGCGCTGCGCTGCGGCTACGTCGAGGCGGTGGCGGTGCGCGAGGACCGGCGCGGCCGCGGCCTGGCCCACGCCGTGATGGACGCCGTCGAGCAGGTGATCCGCGGCGCCTATCACCTCGGCGCACTGAGCGTCTCGGAGATGGGCAGGCCGCTGTACGTGTCGCGGGGCTGGCTGCCGTGGCGCGGCCCGACGTCGGTGTTGTCCCCCTCCGGGGTGACCCGTACCCCCGGCGACGACGACTCGGTGTTCGTGTTCCCGGCCCGGTTGCCCGAGCAGCTTCAATTGGACACCGGCGAGCCGATCGCGTGCGACTGGCGCGACGGCGACGTGTGGTGACGCAGGCCCGCTGGCTTGACCGCCCTCACATTCGCCTCGACGAACCCGTGAGCGGAATTTCACGGTGGGGTCACTGCGCGGAATCCGCGGGCAACATCGGGTTTCTACGCTGCGGGGTACGCGTCACCCGCTGGGGTGACCCCGCCGCAATGGCCGATTAACCGGCCGGAAACATCGACTGAATACACAGGTGCCATGAGTGACCCCGACTGGGCACCGCTCACCGGGTTCCGGGTGGCGGTGACCTCCGCCCGGCGCGCCGACGAACTGGCCGCGCTGCTCGAGCGCCGCGGCGCGACGGTGACCAGCGCGGCCGCGATCAGGATGGTGCCGCTGCCCGACGACGACGAGCTGCGGGCGCACACCGAGGAACTGATCGACCGACCGCCCGACATCGTGATCGCCACCACTGGCATCGGTCTTCGCGGCTGGATCGCCGCGGCCGACGGCTGGGGGCTGGCCAACGACCTGATCACCGCGCTGGGCAAGGCGCGCATCGTCTCGCGCGGGCCGAAGGCGACCGGCGCGCTGCGCGCCGCCGGACTGCCCGAGGAGTGGTCGCCGGACTCCGAGTCGTCACGCGAGCTGCTGCACTACCTGGTCGAGGGCGGCATCGCCGGGGCGCGCATCGCGGTGCAACTGCACGGCGCCACCGAGGACTGGGATCCGTTCCCGGAGTTCCTCGACGAGCTGCGCGGCGCGGGCGCCGACGTGGTGCCGATCCGCGTCTACCGCTGGCGGCCCGCACCGCGCAACGGCGAGTTCGACCAACTGGTGGCCGGTATCGCCGAGGAGAAGTTCGACGCGGTCAGCTTCACCTCCGCACCCGCGGTGGCGTCGATGCTGATGCGGGCCACCGAGACGGGCATCGAGGACCGGGTGCTGGCGGCGCTGCGCTCCGGCGTGCATGCCATGTGCGTGGGCCCGGTCACCGCCCGCCCGCTGGTCCGGCTCGGCGTGCCGACGTCGTCCCCGGAACGAATGCGGTTGGGCGCGTTGGCCCGTCACATCACCGACGAGCTGCCGCTGCTGTGCGCGCGCACCGTGCGGGTAGCCGGCCACGTGCTCGAGATCCGCGGCACATGCGTGTTGGTCGACGGCGTCGTCAAGCCCGTCTCCCCGGCGGGGATGGCCACCATCCGTGCGCTTGCGGCGCGTCCGGGTGCGGTGGTGTCGCGGCGCGCGCTGCTCGGCGCGCTGCCCGGCAGCGGCACCGACACCCATGCGGTCGAGACCGCGGTGCTGCGGCTGCGTACCGCGTTGGGCGACAAGAACATCGTCTCCACCGTGGTCAAGCGCGGCTACCGGTTGGCCATCGACGAGGGGTTGGCACACGCCCTATGAGATATGTGCTGGTCGCCCACGGCACGCGCAAGCAGTCGGGGGTCGAGATGATCGCGCGGTTGGCGCAGCGTGTCACCGACGCACTGGGCCGGCCGGTGCACGTGGCCTTCGTCGACGTGCTCGGCCCGACCCCCGGCGAGGTGCTGTGCGGGCTGCCCGGCCCGGCGGTGGTGGTGCCGGCGTTCCTCGCGCGCGGCTACCACGTGCACGCCGACATCCCGCGGCAGGTGGCGGCCAGCGGCCATCCCGCCGTCACGGTCACCGAGGCGCTGGGTCCCAGCCCGGCGATCGCGCACATGCTGACTGACCGGCTCATCGACTGTGGCTGGCGCCCCGGAGATTCCGTGGTGTTGGCGGCGGCGGGGTCGACCGATCCGGTGGCGAAGTCGGACCTGCGACAGACTTCGGCCCTGCTGTCGGCGGTGCTCGGCGACCGGGTCGAGTTGGCCTATGCCGCGACCGGCGAGCCCGACGTCGCCGACGCGGTGGCGCGGGTGCGGCACCAGGGTGCGCGTCGAGTGGTGGTGGCGTCGTACCTGTTGGCCGACGGCCTCTTTCAAGATCGGTTGCGCGCCAGCGGCGCCTGCGCGGTGTCTGAACCCCTTGGCAGCCACCCGGCGCTGGTTCGGTTGGTAGCCAACCGCTTTCGCCGGGCCATGCTGCCGGTCGCGGCCTGATCTGCGACCGGGCGCTGGTGCGCGGACCGCGGTTGGCTCCTACCATGGGGTGCCATGGCAGCGCCGACTGATGGTTCCCCTCGGCGCGCGCTGCCCGCGACCCTGGTGGAATCGACCGCGAACCGGCTGCGTGACGCGATCCTGTCCGGCGAGCTGAAGCCGGGCGAGAAGATCGTCGAGGAGCTGCTCTGCGCCGATATCGGGATCAGCCGGGCTCCCCTGCGCGAAGCGCTGCGCCTGCTGGCCCAGCAGGGGCTCGTCGAGCATCTGCCCCGGCGCGGCTCACGCGTCGCCGAGTGGTCCCCCAAAGACATCCTGCAGCTGTTCGAGCTGCGCAACGTCCTCGAACGCCACGCCATCGAGACCGCGCTGCCGCTGGCCGACCTCGACCGCTCCCTCGAGCCGGTCCGCGCGGCGCTCGATGCGATGACGTCCGCCAGGGACGCGCTGGAGCGCGACGACGCGCACATGGCCTTCCACGCGGCGGTGGTCGGGCTGGCCGACAACCGCCAGCTCGATATCGCGTTGGAGCCGATCCTGCTCAAGCTGCAGCTGCCGATGGCCCGCAACCTGCGCGAAGAGGCCCGGCAGCGGGCCAGCGAGGACGGGGTCGGACGCCACAAGGCGATCCTGGCCGCGCTGGAGACCAACGACCCGGCGGTGGTCGTCGCCGCCATCCGCGACCACGGACACCTCGACTATCTCGGTTTGCTCTAGCCGGACCCGCTGCCGCCGGGACAGCTAACACAATCGACACATCGGCGACCCGAAATCGCCATGATTCTGTCGACAATCGACAGACATGGTCGACTTCCACGGACCTGCCATCGGACCCTCGGTCGCCGAAATCCTCGCCTCGCACGCCGGTGGCACCGGTTCGCCCACCAAGACCGCCGCCCGGGTGGCCGACGCGATCGCCGCGCGCGGCGACGACGGCGTGTGGTTGTCGACCGTTCCCCGCGCCGAGCTGATCGCCGCCGCCGAGGAGATCGAGCGGCGCCCCGGTGCCCGCACCCTGCCCCTCTACGGGGTGCCGTTCGGGGTGAAGGACAGCATCGACGTCGCCGGTTACCCGACCACGCTGGCCTGTCCCGACTACGGCTACCTCGCCAGCCGAACGGCACCCGCCGTGCAGCGGCTGCTCGATGCCGGCGCACTGTTCGTCGGCAAGACCGCCCTCGACCAGTTCGCCACCGGTCTCAACGGCACCCGCACCCCGCACACCATCCCGCGCAGCGTGTACGGCGGCGACATGATCTCGGGCGGGTCGAGTTCGGGTTCCGCGCTGGCGGTCGCGCTGGGGCAGGTCCCGTTCGCGGTCGCGACGGATACGGCGGGGTCGGGCCGAGTTCCCGCGGCGCTCAACGGGATCGTGGGCTTCAAACCGTCGCGCGGACTGATCAGCACTGTGGGGCTGGTACCCGCCTGCAAGTCGCTGGACTGCCTGAGCGTGATGGGCGGGTGCATCGACGACATCGACCGCGTGCTCGACGTGATGATCGCCCGCGACGACAACGACCCGTGGTCGCGCGACCGCGGTTCGCGCTACGCGGGCGCGCCGATCCGCGTCGGGCTTCCGCCCGTCGACGAACTGGAGTTCTTCGGCGACGACGTCATGCGGTCGGCGCACCTGGCCTTTCGGGAACAGCTGGCGCGTACGCACACGGTCGTCGAGGTCTCACTGGCGCCGTTCCTCAACGCGGGAACCCTGCTGTACCAAGGCCCCTGGGTCGCCGAACGCCTGGTCGAGTTCGGCGACTTCCTGTCCACCCACCCCGATTCCTTCCATCCCGTGGTGCGCGAGATCTTCGCGAGCGGCTACCAGTACACCGCGATCGACGCGTTCGCCGCACTGCAGAAGCTGCAGGAGTTGAAGGCCGTCGTGGCGCGACTCTGGCAGCAGATGGACGCCTACGTCGTGCCCACCATCGGCACCACGTTCACCGTCGCCGAGGTGCAGGCCGACCCGATCGAATGCAACACCAAGCTCGGCCACTACACCCACTTCGGAAACCTGCTCGACCTGCTCGGCGCCGCAATACCTCTGGGGGTCACCACCGATGGCCGCCCCTACAGCGCACTGCTGCTCGGCAACGCGCTGTCCGACGACACGGTGCTGCAGCTTGCCGCAAAGATTCTCGACGAGCCGCGGTCGGGGCAGGCCGCCGGCATTTCTCCGGTATCCGCAATCCCCGCCGAGGAGCGCCTATGAACGCCGTCGTCGACATACCCGCAGAGCCGTCACCGTTTCGTCTGGTCGCCAACCAGACCGCACTCGTCGTCATCGACATGCAGCGCGACTTTCTGCTGCCCGGCGGCTTCGGGGAGAGTCTCGGAAACGACGTCAGCCAGCTCGGGAAAGTGGTTCCGCCGCTGGTCGATCTGCTGGCCGCCGCGCGGGCGTCGGGCATCATTGTGATCCATACCCGTGAGGGCCACGAGCCCGATCTGTCCGACTGTCCACCGGCGAAACTCAACCGCGGCGCACCGTCCAAGCGCATCGGTGATCCGGGTAAGTTCGGCCGGATCCTGATCCGCGGTGAGTACGGCCACGACATCATCGACGAACTCGCTCCGATCGACGGGGAGGTCGTCATCGACAAACCCGGCAAGGGCGCGTTCTACGCCACCGGATTGTCCGACGTGCTCACCGGTGCGGGCATCACCCAACTACTGGTCACCGGCGTCACCACCGAGGTGTGCGTGCACACCACGACGCGCGAGGCCAACGACCGCGGTTACCAGTGTCTCGTTGTATCCGATTGCGTCGGTTCGTATTTCGCAGACTTCCACCGCGTTGGGCTGGAGATGATCAAGGCCCAGGGCGGAATCTTCGGCTGGGTTGCCGACAGCGCAGCCGTCATCCCGGCGCTGAGCCAGCTGACCACCACGGCCGTCTGAGGGGATCCGTGATGAGCACCGACCTGACCACCCAGTCCGCCGCGTCCAGCGCCCCTGCGGCCGCGAGACCGTCGACGCTGCCGTGGTGGACCCGCGGCGACACCAACGCGTTCTTCGGTCTGGGCTTCAACATCCTGGTCAACGTGCTGACGTTGACCGGCCTGATGATCGGCGTGGTCGCCGTTCCGGCAAACGACGTACTCGGCACCGTGCTGCCGGCGCTGGGGGTCGCGCTGATCCTGGGCAACCTCTACTACACGTTCCTGGCCCGGCGCCTGGCACGACGGGAGAACCGCACCGACGTCACCGCGCTGCCGTACGGGCCCAGCGTCCCACACATGTTCATCGTGGTGTTCGTGGTCATGCTGCCGGTGTACCTGGCCACCGAGGACCCGATGCAGGCCTGGCAGGCCGGCCTGGCGTGGGCGTTCCTGATCGGCGTCATCGTGATGATCGGGGCATTCGTCGGCCCGTACATCCGCAAGCTCACGCCACGCGCCGCGATGCTGGGCACGCTGGCCGGCATCTCGATCACCTTCATCTCGATGCGGCCCGCCGCGCAGATGTGGGAGGCCGCCTGGATCGGCCTGCCGGTGCTGGCGATCATCCTGATCGGCTTCTTCACGAATGTGAAAGTCCCGGGGGGGATTCCGATCGGGTTGGTGGCGCTGCTGGTCGGCACCGCGATCGGCTGGGCCGGCGGTTACATGTCGGCACCCGACGTCGGCCAGGCGTTCAGCGACATCGCGATCGGCATCCCCGATCAGCGGTTCGACATGCTGCTGCGCGGTCTTGCCGACCTCGCGCCGCTGCTGGGCACCGCGATCCCGCTCGGCGTCTACAACTTCACCGAGGCGATGAGCAACGTCGAAAGTGCCGCCGCGGCTGGAGACAACTACAACCTGCGCAGCGTGTTGCTCGCCGACGGTGCCGGCGCGGTCGTGGGGTCCGCGTTCGGTTCGCCGTTCCCGCCCGCGGTGTACATCGGTCATCCGGGTTGGAAGGACGCGGGCGGCCGGGCCGGCTACTCATTGGCCAGCGGCGCGGTGATCGGGATCTTATGCTTCGTCGGCCTTTTCGGGCTGCTCGACGCGTTGTTGCCGGTACCCGCGATAGTGCCGATCCTGCTCTACATCGGCCTGCTGATCGGTGCGCAGGCGTTCCAGGCGGTGCCGAGGCTGCACGCGATCGCCGTCGTCGCCGCGCTGCTGCCCAACCTGGCGGAGTGGGCTAAGACGCAGATCGACAACGCGCTCAACGCCGCGGGCACCACGGCGGCGGAGGTCACCGCCGAGGCGCTCAATGCGTCCGGCGTCGGCTACGAGGGCCTCAAGACCCTCGGCGAGGGCGCGGTGCTCGTCGGCCTGATCCTCGGCACAATGGTGGCGTTCATCCTGGACAAGAAGTTCCTCTACGCCGCGATCGCGTCGGGGGTGGGTGCGGCGCTGTCGTTCATCGGCCTCATCCACGCTCCGGAGGTGGCCTGGGCGGCCAGTCCCCAGGTGGCGCTCGGCTATCTGTTCTTCGGTTCGGTGTGCGTGCTGTTCTGGTTCCTACCGGGGGCGAAGGATCCGGTCCCGATCGATGAGGCCGATATCGTGGCGGGCCACTAGGAGCCGACTTCGACCATGCCGTCGGGGGTGAGTCGGGTGGCGTAGACCGGCAGGCAGACCGCCGGGTCGTCGAGGCACACCCCGTCGTCGAGCGCGAAGGCCTGCTTCTTGATCGGCGACTGCACGGTCGGTCGGCCCGCGCGGTCGCCGACGATGCCGCGGGAGATCACCGCGGCGCCGCAGAACGGGTCGATGTTGCCGACGGCGTACAGGGTTCCGTCGTCGACGCGGAACAGCGCGGCCTGAGCGCCGTCGGGCAGCAGCACGCCCACCCCGCGGTTGGGGATGAGGAAGTCGTAATGGCAGGCGACGGTCCAGACGTTGACGTCGTTGACCAGGGTCATGATGGGGGCACCTTCGGCATTCCGATGGACACGGGAACCTTGCGTCCCGCCTTGTGGGTGAATTCGACCGTGGGATCGGGCACGTCGGGCGCGTTGACGAACGACACGAACCGCGACAGCTTGTCGGGATCCTCGAGCACGCCCTTCCACTCGCAGCGGTAGCCCTGAACGTGGCGCTCCATGGCGGCCTCGAATTCGGCTGCCAGGCCTAAAGAGTCGTCGCAGACGACGTCGCGCAGATGCTCAAGCGGCGTCTTGCCCGGAATGTCCATCGCCTCCAGCCACGGCGCGGTGCGCTGCAACCGGTCGGCGGTGCGGATGTAGAACATCAGAAACCGGTCGATGTAGCGGATCAGCGTCTCGTCGTCGAGGTCGCTGGCCAACAGCTGCGCGTGCCGCGGCGACATGCCGCCGTTGCCGCACACGTACAGGTTCCAGCCCTGTTCGGTGGCGATGACGCCGACGTCCTTGCTCTGCGCCTCCGCACATTCGCGGGCGCAGCCGGACACCGCCATCTTGATCTTGTGTGGCGCCCGCAGACCGCGGTAGCGCTTCTCGATGCGGACCGCCATGTCGACGGAGTCCTGTTGGCCGTAGCGGCACCAGGTGCTGCCGACGCAGCTCTTCACCGTGCGCAGTGCCTTGCCGTAGGCGTGACCGGACTCCATGCCGCCCTCGACGAGCCGGCGCCAGATCTCAGGCAACTGGTCGACGCGCGCGCCGAACATATCGATGCGCTGGCCGCCGGTGATCTTGGTGTAGAGCCCGAAATCCCTTGCGATCTCGCCGATCAGGATCAGCTGCTCGGGAGTGATCTCGCCGCCGGGCGAACGCGGCACCACCGAGTAACTGCCGTTCTTCTGGATATTGGCCAGAAAGTGGTCGTTGGAGTCCTGCAGCGAGGCCTGTTCGCCGTCGAGGATGTGGTCCGAGCCGGTCGACGCCAGTATCGACGCCACCACGGGTTTGCAGACGTCGCAACCCTTTCCGGTGCCGAAGCGGTCGATAAGCCCGGAGAAGGTGCGGATTCCGGTGGCGGTGACAATCTGGAAGAGCTCGGCGCGCGACTGGGTGAAGTGCTCGCACAACGCCTTCGACTGCTCGACCCCCTCCGCCTCGAGCACCTGCTTGAGCAGCGGCAGGCACGACCCGCACGAGGTGCCGGCCAACGTGCACTTCTTCAGGCCGGGCACGTCGGTGCAGCCGCCGGCGATGGCTTCCTTGAGGTCACCCTTGGTGACGTTGTTGCAGGAGCAGATCTGCGCGATGTCAGGTAGCGCGCCGATGCCCAACCCCTTTGCACCACCGTCAGATACCGGCGCAATCAACGACAGCGGATCGCCGGGCAACTCGCTGGCGACCATCGGGCGCAGCACGCCGTAGGCCGTCGCGTCGCCGACCAGGATGCCGCCCAGCAGAGTCTTGGCGTCGTCGGAGAGCACCAGCTTGGCGTAGGTCTGCTTGACCGGATCGTTGACCACCACGTCGAGGCAGTTGGGCGTGCGGCCCAGTGCGTCGCCGAAGCTGGCCACGTCGACGCCGAGCAGCTTCAGCTTGGTCGACATGTCGGCTTCTCCGAACTCGGCGGCACCGCCCAGCAGCCGGTCGGCCACCACCTCGGCGCTGGTGTAGCCGGGACCGACGAGCCCGTAGCAGCGGCCCTCGATCGCGGCCACCTCGCCGATCGCATAGATGGCGGGATCGCTGGTGACACAGGATAAGTCGGTGAGCACACCGCCGCGCTGGGCGATGTCGAGACCGGCCTCGCGGCCAAGCTCGTCGCGGGGGCGCACGCCGGCGGCGAACACGACGACGCCGGCGTCGATGTGGGTGCCGTCGTTGAGCGACAGCCGGACCGAGTCGTCACGGTCGGACTTGCGCAGCGGCTCGTTGCGCTGCACCGGCACGATGCTCTCGGTGCCGACGCCCGTGTGCACCTCGATGCCGAGGTTGGTGATCATTCGCTTCAGCAGCGCGCCGCCGGCCGCGTCGAGCTGGGCGGCCATCAGGTGCGGTGCCATCTCGACGACGTGGGTGGTCAAACCGAACGCGCGCAACGCATTCGCGGCCTCGAGACCGAGCAGGCCCCCGCCGATGACGACGCCGACCGGGGTCTTGGACTTGCGCGCCGCCTCCGCGCTGGCGCGGATCGCGTCGAGGTCATCGAGGGTCCGGTAGACGTGGCAGATCGGCAGGTCACGGCCGGGGACCGGCGGCACGAAGGGGTAGGAGCCGGTGGCCAGGACCAGCGCGTCGTATGCCACGGACCATCCGTCGCCGGTCTGCACCGTCTTCGCGGCCCGGTCGATGCCGGTGACCCGGCAGTTCAGCCGCAGGTCGACGAGGTCGTCGTCGGCGTAGTCGTTGCCGGGCAGCGCTAGTCGGCTGCGGTCCCAGTGCTCGGTGTAACCGGTCAGCCCAACGCGGTCGTACGCCGGTTCGGTCTCCTCCGCCAGCACCGTGATCTGCCAGGTCCCGTCGGTGTCGCGCGCCCGCAACGCCTCGACGAACCGGTGCCCGACCATGCCGTGGCCGACCACGACGACCCGCTTTGTTGCCATGGCGCCGACGCTAAGTGGCCGATATTGCCGGATTGTCGCCTCGTGTGAAGCGCCCATCACGGTGTGCTCACCTCGGTCCGCGGCCGGGTGTGAACCCGGGCCGGCTGTGGTTTCGCTCACAGTGAACGGGAACCCGGAACATGAGCGTGGTCGACTCAAGTTTTACTGGGTGACAAACCGGTGAGGTACCGGTCAGAAAGCGAGGGATGAACATGAGCAATCTGGCACTTCGGACGCGCCCCGCGTGGGACATCGACCGCTGGATGGACCGCTGGGTTCGCGACTTCTTCAGCCCGGCCACCGCCGAGGACTGGTTCGGCGGGTTCAGCCCGGCCGCCGACATCGTCCGGGACGGTGATGACGCCCTGGTACGTGTCGAGCTCGCCGGCGTCGACGTCGACAAGGACGTCAAGGTCGAGGTGGAGAACGGTCGCCTGGTGATCCACGGCGAACGCCGCGACGAGTACGCCGAGGACAAGGGCGGCCGGTCGGTGCGCGAGCTTCGCTACGGCTCCTTCCGACGTACGTTCGCGCTCCCCGCCCACGTCACCAGCGACGCGATCTCGGCCACCTACGACAAGGGCGTGCTGACGGTTCGCGTGGCCGGCGTGTACAAGGGGTCCGAACCCCAGCGCATCGCGATCGAGAGCAAGTAAGCCTCCGACCCTCTCCCGTCGGATACGAAATCCGGTGAGACCGTTGTGGTCTCACCGGATTTTGGGTTCGGGCACCGGCGCCGGAGGCATTTTTTGGCGTCCGCAACGTCAATTCGTGGTTAACTGTCCGCGATGAAACTGCGCCTGAAGAATGCCCTGATCAACGCTATTGCCAAAGCCGGGTACATCGTCCAGCGGCACCCCGACGCAAAGCCCGCCCCCTACGCGGAGGCCACGCCCGAAGAAATGACGCTGGTCAAGAAATACCGGCCGTACACCATGACCGGAAGCCAGCGTCAATGGACGCTGCTGAAGGCGCTGCACTACGTGGAGGCCAACGAGATCCCCGGCGACATCGTCGAATGCGGGGTGTGGCGCGGCGGCAACATGATGATGCTCGCCGAGGCGTCGCAGGGCTCGGACCGCAAGCTGTGGCTCTACGACACGTTCGAGGGCATGCCCGAAGCGTCGGCGTTCGATGTCAACGTCCTGGGCCAGACCGGCGAGGAGCGGCGTAGCGCCGACAGCCAGTGGTGCCTGGCGTCGCGGCAGGAGGTCGAGGCGAACTTCAACCGCTACGGGCTGCTCAATGACCGGCTGGTGTTCCGCCAGGGCATGGTCGAGGACACCCTGAAGAACGAGCCGCTGCCGGAACGCATCGCGATCCTGCGGCTGGACACCGACTTCTACGAGTCGACCAAGATCGAGCTCGAGCTGCTCTACCCGCTGCTGCAACCGGGTGGGGTGCTGATCATCGACGACTACGGGCTGTGGAAGGGCTCGAAGAAGGCCGTCGACGAGTACTTCGGCGACCGCAAGCCGCTGCTGGTCCCGGTCGACTACACCGCCCGCTACGCGATCAAGGTCTGACCCGCCCCGCGTCGCGTGGCCGTGCGCCGGTCACCGGACGGTCTCCGACGTGGTCGTGGTCGTCGAGTCGGTGGTCGTGGTGGTCGTGGTGGTCGTCGTCGTTGAGGTGGTGGTCTCGGTGGTCGACTCGGTGGTCTCGACCGGGCCGACGGGCCCCTCTTCGGTGGTCGAGACCCGCGTCGTGGTGTAGCGCGTCGTCGTCGACGAGGTGGTGTACGTCGGCGGAGCGACCGACGTCGACGGCGGCCGCGGCGGCACCGGCGGGGGG
>ENA-UOVV01000280-UOVV01000280.1-compost-metagenome-genome-assembly--contig:-NODE-280-length-70431-cov-12.232608_pt1 | contig 70431 bp, 66 predicted proteins | sample MGYA00238155_ERZ761577 | MGnify/ENA primary metagenome ERZ761577 (study PRJEB28898, sample SAMN06268775) | compost metagenome | isolation source: Emeryville, CA | place: USA:Emeryville, CA | collected... | reverse complement strand
AGGCCGCGATCGGCGAGGACGAGGGCGAGCTGCCGCCCGACGCCGCGAGCGCGCTGGACATCATCAGGGCCCAGCGCTCGGCGGTCCGCGATGCCGCCGAGCCCGACACGCGACTCCTGCTCGCCGCGTGGGGCGTCGCGTGGCTCGTGGGCAACCTCCTGCTCTTCGCGACGGCGCGCGGCACCGAGCCCGCGACCCCCGCCGGCTGGGCCTTCGCGATCTACTTCGTCCTCCTGGGCGGAGCGGTCGCGGTGACGATCACGAACGTGGTGCAGCGCTCGCGCGGCGTCGTCGGCCCCTCGGGGCTCAGCGGCTCGATGTTCGGGTGGGCGTGGACCATCGGCTTCGTCGGCGTCTACCTCATCATGACGGGGCTCATGCGAGCCGGAGCCGACCCCGTGCTCGTCAACCTCGGGTGGAGCTCGCTCTCGTGCCTCCTCGTCGGCGTGATGTACCTCGCCGGCGGCGCGATGTGGCAGACCCCCGTGCTCTACGCCCTCGGCGCCTGGATCGTCCTCGTGGGTGGCGCCGCGACCCTCGCGGGGCTGCCGGGGTCCTTCCTGGTCATGGCGCTCGCGGGCGGGGGCGGGCTCCTCGTCGGAGCGCTTGTCATGCACTCTCGCTACTACCGAGGCGCACGATGACCGAGGCCGAGCTCGACCCCGTCATCCACTCCCAGGCCCGCCTGCGGGTCGTCGCGGCCCTCGCGCAGTTCGCCCCCGGGGACCGCATCGCCTTCACCAAGCTCCAGCAGGTCCTGAACATGACTCCCGGCAACCTCTCGACCCACCTGCGCAAGCTCGAGGACGCGGGCTACGTCGAGGCCGTGAAGTCCTTCCAGGGTCGCACTCCCGTGACCCACCTGTCCCTGACAGCGCGCGGCCGCCTCGCCTTCGAGGACTACGCCGCCGCCCTGACCAAGATCCTCGGAGGATCCTCATGACCACCCCCTCAGCCGCGGTCGGCACCGCTCAGGACGCCGAGCGGCAGCCCGCCGTCGTCGAGGTCCGCGAGGTGACCCGCACCTTCGGCCCCGTGACCGCCCTCGACGGCGTGTCCCTCTCGGTCGAGCCCGGCCAGCTCGTGGGGCTCCTCGGCCCCAACGGCGCGGGCAAGACCACGCTCCTCTCGCTGCTGTCCGGCCTGCGCCGCCCCGACTCGGGGACGGTGCGCATCTTCGGCGGCGACCCGCGCGACCCTGCCGCCCGCGCCTCGCTCGGCACCACGCCGCAGGAGACCGGGCTGCCGGACGTCCTGCGGGTGGGCGAGGTCGTCGAGCTCGTGGCCCGCCACTACCCGGACCCGATGCCCACGGGCGAGCTGCTCGAGCGCTTCGCTCTCGGCGACATGCTGCGCCGCCAGACGGGCTCGCTCTCGGGCGGGCAGAAGCGCCGGCTCGCCGTGGCCCTCGCCCTCGTGGGCCGTCCCCGCCTCGTGCTCCTCGACGAGCCCACCACGGGTCTCGACGTCGAGGCGCGCCACGAGCTGTGGTCCGCGCTGCGCACCTTCCACTCCGAGGGCGCGACCGTCGTCGTGACCTCCCACTACCTCGAGGAGATCGAGGCGCTCGCCGAGCGGGTCGTCGTCGTCGGGCAGGGCCGGATCCTCGCGGACGACTCCCTGTCCCGCATCCTCGCGACCGTCGCTCGCCGCAAGGTGCTCGTCTCCCTCGACGAGGCCGCCGCGACGGAGCTCTCGGTCGCCCTGCCCGCCGTCTCTGCCCCCGCTCGCGAGGGCGACCGCTTCTCCTTCCTCGCGGCCGACGCCGACGCCCTCGTGCGCCAGCTCGTGCGCTCGGGGCTGCCCTTCAGCGACCTCGAGGTGCGCGGTGCCTCGCTCGAGGAAGCCTTCATCACGCTCACCCAGGAGTCCCGATGACCACCATCGCCCCGCCCGCCCTCACCGAGGGCCGCCTCGCGCGCGACCTGCGACTGACCTTCGTGCACTTCCGCGTGCAGCTCGTCGAGATGCTGCGCACGCCCATGGCCGTGATCGGCAACCTCGTGTTCCCCTCGGTCGCGCTGCTGTTCTTCGTGGTCCCGCAGCAGGCCATCGCGAGCGACCCCCTGCTGGCGACCAGCGCGACCGCTCAGCTGAGCGCCTTCGCGATCGCCTCGACCTGCATGTTCACCTTCGGCCTCGGGGTCGCCGAGGATCGCGACAAGCCCTTCTTCCCCTACCTGCGCACCCTGCCGGTGGGGGCCGTCCCGCCGCTCGCGGGCCGCGTGCTCAACGGGATCCTGTGGTCCTTCATCGCGCTGGTCCCGCTCGCGCTCGTGGGCGGGCTGCTCACCGAGGCGACGCTGTCCTGGGGGCGGCTGCTCCCCACGCTGCTCGCCGTCGTCGGCGTCGCGACGCCCTTCACGCTGCTGGGCCTCGCGATCGGCTACTCGATGAGCACCAAGGCCGCGATCGCCGTCGTGCAGGTCTCGCTGTTCCCGCTCGCCTTCGCAGGGGGCATGTTCATGCCGCCGGAGATCTTCCCGCGCTGGCTCGACGTGCTCTCCTCGTACACCCCGACGCGAGGGGCGCGCGAGCTCTTCGTCTCGGCCGCGACGGGAGCGCCCCTCGACGCGCACTTCGCCTTCGTGCTCGCCGCCTGGATCCTCGTGTTCGCCACGCTCGTGACGATCGCCTTCCGGCGCGACGAGGGGCGCAACTTCAAGTAGGCCCGCGGTCGACGACGGCGCACTCCCTGGGGACCATTCCCGGGGGGTGCGCCGTCCTCGTGCTCAGTCGAAGCGCCGCAGTCGCAGCGAGTTCGTCACCACGAGCACCGAGCTGAAGGCCATCGCCGCTCCCGCGATCATCGGGTTGAGCAGTCCCAGGGCCGCGAGCGGGATCGCCGCGACGTTGTAGGCGAAGGCCCAGAACAGGTTCTGCTTGATGACCCGCAGGGTCGCGCGCGAGAGCCGGATCGCCTGCGGCGCCGAGCGCAGGTCCCCGCGCACGAGAGTGAGGTCCGCCGCCTCGATCGCGACGTCGGTCCCCGTGCCCATCGCGAGCCCGAGGTCCGCCTGCGCGAGGGCCGCGGCGTCGTTCACGCCGTCGCCCACCATCGCGACGCGCGCCCCCTCGGCCTGCAGGCGCTGCACGACGGCGACCTTCTCCTCGGGGCGCACCTGCGCGATCACGTCCTCGATGCCCACCTGGGCGGCGACGGCGCGCGCGGCACCCTCGTTGTCGCCCGTGAGGAGCACCGGGCGCAGGCCCAGCCCGCGCAGCTCCTCGACGGCCCGGGCGCTCGAGTCCTTGAGCGGGTCGTGCAGGACGATCACGCCGCGCGCCCGGCCGTCCCACGCGACGACGACGGCGGTCCCGCCCGCGTCCTCGCCCGCGCGGAGCTCCGCGAGCACGGGCTCGGGGACCTCGACGCCTTCCTCGGCGAGCCACGAGGGGCGGCCTACCTGGACGCGGCGCGCGAGCTCGAGCCCGGAGTGCGCGCGGCGGACGACGCCGCTCACCCCGACCCCGGCGCCGGAGACGAAGTCACGGACCTCGAGAGAGCCGATCGCCACACCGTCGGCACCGAACTGCGTGGCGCCCCCGGCTCCCGGAGAGGCCTCGCCGGAGGCAGCGGGCGAGGTGCTCTCGGCACCGGTCCCCGCGGTGCCGCCGTCGGCGGCCTGCTCCTCCGCCCCCGCTGCGGCGATCGCTCGCGCGATGGGGTGCTCGGAGCGCGACTCGACCGCGGCCGCGAGCTCGAGCACTTCCTCGGCGCGCTCGCCCTCGGCGGGTACGACGCGCTCGACGCGCATGCGGCCCTGGGTGAGCGTGCCGGTCTTGTCGAGCACCACGGTGTCGACGCGGCGCGTCTCCTCGAGGATCTCCGGGCCCTTGATGAGCACGCCCAGCTGCGCGCCTCGGCCGGTGCCCACGAGGAGCGCCGTCGGCGTCGCGAGCCCGAGCGCGCAGGGGCACGCGATGATCAGCACGGCCACGGCCGCGGTGAAGGCGGGCTGGAGCCCCGCGCCTGTCGCGAACCACACCGCGAAGGTGCCGATCGCGACGACGATCACCACCGGCACGAACACCGCGGAGATGCGGTCCGCGAGGCGCTGCACGGGAGCCTTGCCCGTCTGCGCGGCCGTCACGAGTCGGCCGATCTGCGCGAGCACGGTCTGCGAGCCCACGCGCGTGGCGCGCACCACGAGGTGGCCCGAGGTGTTGATGGTCGCTCCCGTGACCTCGTCCCCGGGGCCCACCTCGACCGGCACGGGCTCGCCCGTGAGCAGCGAGGCGTCCACGGCCGAGCTGCCCTCGACCACGACGCCGTCCGTGGCGAGCTTCTCGCCCGGGCGCACCGCGAAGAGGTCCCCCTCGCGCAGCTCGCCGATCGGCACCAGGCGCTCGGTGCGCCGGCCGTCCGCCCCCACCTCGAGCAGCGCCGCCTCCTTGGCGCCCAGGTCGAGCAGGGTGCGCAGGGCGTCGCCCGCGCTGCGGCGCGATCGGTGCTCGAGGTAGCGGCCCAGCAGGAGGAAGGCGGTCACCACGGCGGCCACCTCGAAGTAGAGCTCAGGGATCTCCATGCCCGAGCCGCTCGCGGCGCGCGGCCAGAGCGTGAGCTCCATGCGCATGCCGATCTCGCCCGCCCCGCCCAGCAGCAGCGCCCACAGCGACCACGCGGTCGCGGCGATCACGCCGAGCGAGACGAGCGTGTCCATGGTCGAGGCGCCGTGCCGCGCAGCCTTGAAGGCGGCGTGGTGGAAGGGCCAGGCCGCCCAGGTGACGACGGGCAGCGCGGCGGCGGCGACCACCCACTGCCAGCCGGGGAACTGCCAGGCCGGGATCATCGACAGCAGGGTCAGGGGCGTGAGGAGAGCGGCGACGCGCAGCCGCCGGCGCAGGTCCTTGCCGCGGCGCTCGGCGGGCGAGGAGGTGTCCTCGTCCTCGGTCATCTCGTGCCCGGGAGCCATCTGGTGGCCGGAGAGCGCGTGCTCGGCCTCGGAGTGGCCGCTGTCCTCGGCGCCGTGAGCGAGGTGATCCTCGTGGTGGTGCTCGGTGTGCTCGGGAGCGCTCACCCCGGAGTCCGCCGTCCTCGTCCGCGCGACCACGCGCGCGCCGTAGCCCGCCGCCTCGACGGCGTTGACGAGGTCCTCGCTGGGGACGTCCTCGGTGAGCTCGACGTGCGCAGACTCGAGCGGCAGGTTCACCGTGGCCGTCACGCCCGGGATCTTGGCGAGCTTGCGCTCGACGCGGGCGACGCACGAGGCGCAGGTCATGCCCTCGACCTCGAGGTCGACGGTGGCCAGGACGGGCAGGCGCTCAGGGGTGTCGTGGTGCTCGTGAGGGGAGGTCATGGTGTCCTCGGGGGAAGCGTGGTCGGCCGGTGGTCCCGGCCGGTGGGGCCTCGGGCCCCGGGTGGCTCAGAGCAGCGAGCGCGGCGGCGTGAGCGCGTAGCCCGCCTCGGTCACCGCGGCGGCGACGGCGTCGCGCTCGAGAGGCTCGTCGGAGACGACCGTGACGCTCGAGGTGCCCCCCGCGACGAGGTCGACGATGACGTCCTTGACGCCGTCGAGGGCCGTGAGCTCCTCGGTGACGGACTTCGCGCAGTGGCCGCAGGTCATGCCGTCGACCTGGTACGTGGCGGTGGTGGACATGATGACTCCTTGGGGTGTGTCAGCTGCGGACGAGTCGGGCGATCGCGGCGGAGGCCTCCTGGACCTTCTCCGCGCCCTCCTCGGGCGATCGGCGTGCGGCGTCGACCACGCAGTGCGCGAGGTGGTCCTCGACGAGGGCGATGCTCACGGCCTGCAGGGCCTTCGTGACGGCAGAGATCTGCGTGAGGACGTCCATGCAGTAGGTGTCCTCGTCGACCATGCGGGCGATGCCCCGCACCTGACCCTCGATGCGGCGCAGGCGCTTGAGGGTGTCGTCCTTGTCGTAGCCGTGCACGGTGCCTCCGTCAGTCGGTCGATCGCTTCAACCATACCCCCGAGGGGTATATTCCGCGAGCGGGCGAAGGTCCCGGTCACCGAGGGCGGGCGCCGGTGAGCTCGGTGCTCTCAGCGCGCCTCGAGCTGCCAGCTCAGCTGCGCGGTGCTGCCGCGCGCCGTCCCGCCGTGCACGTCGAAGCGCACGAGCGGCCCGCGCTCGGGGACGACGTAGGCCACCCGCACCGCGCCCTCGCCCGCGGCCGGGAGCTCGACCACCTCGAAGCGGCCCGCCGCGGCGAGCCACGCGCGCAGGGCGGCCACCTCGCGGTCGCTCACCAGGTCGGTGTCGAGGTGCTTGTCGATCGTCCCTTCGTCGCCCTGCGCGACCGCGTCGACGAAGGCCCCGACCACGCCCGCGGCCGAGGCGCGCTGCGCCGCCGGGAGCGCCGAGCTCAGGTCTCGCACCTCGACGACGCTGCCCTCGCGCACCCCGAGGCCGTAGCTCGTCGCGCTCGAGGTGACCTCGCCGTCGTCGTGCGTCTCGTCCTGGGCGATCTCGACGCGCACCCAGTCCACGCCTTCCTCGTCGGTGCCGAGCAGCTCGGTCTCGGTCACGCGCGTCTCGACCGTCACGGCCTTGGCGGCCTCGGCGCGGCGCGAGATCTCGCACGCGCTCGCCCGCACGAAGGCCTCCGCGGAGGAGTCGAGGGCGAGCTGCTCGGCGAGCCGCTGCGCGGCGGAGTCCGGGTCGTCCTCCCAGCGCAGGACCTGCAGGCGCTCGGTGCTCGGATCGTCCACGAGGAAGCGCGCTCCGAGGTCGTCGAGGGCCGTCGCGAGGTTGGTCGCCGCCTGGTCAGCGGCGGCGCTCGTGAGGGTCGGCTCGTCGAGTCCGGTCCCTCCGAGGAGCGAGCAGCCCGAGGCGAGCGCGAGGACGGCGAGCGCGCTCGCGGCGCGCGTCGGTGCCGACCTCAACATCGCGGTCCCCTGCTCTCGACTGGCGGCGGGCGGGTGCCCGTTCCTGGGGGAATCCTGCCCCGGGACCGGGGTCGGCGCATCCACTCAAGGTCGGACCCGACTAGTCCTCAGGTCGGGTTTTCCAGGGATCGGCGCCGCAAGTATCGAAAGTCCACGCGTGGGGGTGCCCTCGCGGGGCTCCTTGCTGCTCCTCGCGCCCGTCAGCCCGGGTTCGCCTCCGCCGCAGCGCGGGCCGCCGCAGGCAGGGCCTCGAGCACTCGCCCCAGGGCCTCGTCGTCGTGCGCGGCCGAGACGAACCACGCCTCGAAGGGGCTCGGCGGGAGCGCGACGCCGGGCCGCACCCGCTGCTCGTCGAGATCCTCGTGGACCGGCTCGCCGAGGCCGGCCTGCGCCCCGAGGACTCCGTGGTGCTCGCGCGTTACGCCGAGGCGTAGCGCGGCTGCTGGTACTGCGCCGGCTGGTGGCTCGGCAGGCGCCACTCCTCGGGGATGAGCTGCGTGGTGGTGAGGTCGGTGAGGTCCGCCGCGGCGACCGTGGCCTCGAAGACGCCGGCCTCGATGTGGTCCATGCCGAGCGAGCGAGCAAGCTGCTCGTCGTGACCGATCGAGGAGATCTTGAACCACACGACGCCGTCGGCGTCCTCCCACTGGTCCACGACGCGCACCGCGAGGCCGCCCCAGCGCGCGGTGATGACGAGCTCGAAGACCTCCTCGACCTCCTCGCGCGCGACGATCTTGCGCCAGCGGCCCGTGGGCGTGGGCGTGAAGCCCGTGTCGTTGAGCGGAGGGTTGGCGAGGGCGAGCACGAGGTGCCGACCGCCGTCGACCACGTCGGCCTCGACGTAGGCGCCGTGGTAGCGGGCCACCGGACCCACGCAGCGCGAGAGCGGCAGGCGGCGGTGCAGGTTGGTGGGCATCGTCGTCGGGATCCAGCCCGTCGCGACGTCGCCGTAGCGCGCGAGCGTGACGCGTGAGCGGTCGCGGAACACGCGGATCAGCTCGGCACCCGGCGTGAGGCGCGTGTGGCGCAGCCACCACAGCGGCAGCAGGTGCTCGCGGACCGGCTCGAACTGCAGGCGCGGCGAGGACTCGAAGCGCAGGATGTCGACCCACTCGGCGTCCGGGTCGAAGGGTGTGCCCTCGAAGGCGAGCGCGTGGGCGCCGTAGAGGAGCGAGGGCGTCCCCGCGAACTCGACGTCGGCCGCCCTCACCGCGAACCCCGAGACGCGGTCGTAGCCGACCGTGAGGTATGCGTGCGAGAGCCCGGGAGTGACTGCCTTCTGCATCATCACCATGGAGGGCGGTCTCCAGAGTCCGGGGTCCGATGATTCGGACGAATCGGACAACATATTCGCGGGGATCTTGGCGGGTGGCAAGCCCCATGTCCAGGTGGCGGGACTCCTCAGCGAGTTTTGAGCCGATCGGGGTTCGACCCCCGCTCGTAGGATCGACTGGTGCCTCCCCGCTCCCCGCTCCCGCAGCGCCACGGCCTCGACGCCGCGCGACTGCGGACGCCGGACCGGGACCGCAGTCGCGAGGACCCGTGGCCCACGATGGGTGCCTGGTTGCGGCACCGCCTGTCCGAGCGGGTAGACGTCGGCGCGATGCTCGCGGCGGGGCAGATCGTCGACGAGGACGGGCGCGCGGTCCGCGAGGACGATCCCTTCGTGCACGGGCGGTACGTGTGGTTCCACCGAGAGCTCCGCGAGGAGCCCCTCGTCCCGGGCACGGTGCACGTGATCCATCAGGACGAGCGCCTCGTCGTGGTCGACAAGCCGCCGTTCCTGTCCACGATCCCGCGCGGGCGGCACGTCAAGGAGAGCGTCGTCGTGCGCCTGCGCGCCGAGCTCGGCCTGCCCGAGCTGTCCCCGCTGCACCGGCTCGACCGGGGGACCTCCGGGGTGCTGCTGCTCGCGACCGAGCAGCAGTGGCGCGCGCCGTACCAGAAGCTCTTCGAGCGTCGGCGGGTCGAGAAGACCTACCGGGCTCTCGCCCCCCTGAACCCCGAGCTCGAGCTGCCCCTGGTGGTGCGCAACCACATCCGCAAGGAGCGGGGCGTGTGGCAGGCCCAGGTGATGCCGGGCGCGCCGGTCAACGCCGAGACTCTCGTCGAGCTCGAGAGCGAGGTCGAGGGTCTCGGGGTCTACCGACTGAGCCCGCGGACGGGCCGCACCCACCAGTTGCGCCTGCACATGCTGGGCCTGGGGATCCCGATCCTCGGGGACCGGCTCTACCCGGAGGTGCGCGAGGTCGAGGTCGACGACTTCCGCGAGCCGCTGCAGCTCCTCGCGGCAAAGATCGCCTTCGACGACCCGGTGGACGGCGGGCGCCGCGAGTTCTCGAGCGTGCGCTCGCTGCCGCTGAGCGCGGAGGGCTGAGCCGAGAGCCTCAGCTGTCGAGGAACTTCACGAGCTGCGCGGCGATGCCCGTGTAGGTCCCGGGCGTGAGCTCGCGCAGTCGCCGCGCCTCGGCGTCGGGCAGCCCGAGGCCTGCGACGAACTCGCGCATCTCCTCGCCCGTGAGGCGGTGCCCGCGCGTGAGGTCCTTGAGGCGCTCGTAGGGGTTGTCCATGCCCGGCACTCCCGCCACAGAGGCGGCGCGCATGACCGACTGGATGGGCTCGGCGAGCACCTCCCAGTTGGCGTCGAGCTCCTCGGCGAGCAGCTCGGCGTTGACCGCGAGGGCCCCTAGACCGCGGCGCACGTTGTCGATCGCGAGCAGCGAGTGGCCGAAGGCCGGCCCGATGTTGCGTTGCGTGGTCGAGTCGGTGAGGTCGCGCTGCAGGCGCGAGGTCACGAGCGTCGCGGAGAGGGTGTCGAGCAGCGCGCAGGAGATCTCGAGGTTCGCCTCGGCGTTCTCGAAGCGGATCGGGTTGACCTTGTGCGGCATGGTCGAGGAGCCCGTGGCGCCCGCGACGGGGATCTGGATGAAGACGCCGCGCGAGATGTAGCTCCACACGTCGGTGGCGAGGTTGTGCAGGATGCGGTTGAAGCGCGCCACGTCCGCGTAGAGCTCGGACTGCCAGTCGTGCGACTCGATCTGCGTGGTCAGCGGGTTCCAGGTCAGGCCCAGGTGCTCGACGAAGGTCCGCGAGACCTCGAGCCAGTCGGCGCTCGGCACCGAGACGACGTGCGCGCCGAAGGTGCCGGTCGCGCCGTTGATCTTGCCGAGGAACTCCGCGCCCTCGACGCGGCGCAGCTGGCGACCCAGGCGGTGGGCGAGGACGGCGAGCTCCTTGCCGAGCGTCGTCGGCGTCGCGGGCTGGCCGTGCGTGAGGGCGAGCATCGGCTGCTCGGCGTGCTCGCGGGCCATCGCGGCGACCTCGGCCACGAGGCCCTGCGCGGTGGGCAGCCACACGTCCTGCACCGCCCCGCGCACCATGAGCGCGTAGGAGAGGTTGTTGATGTCCTCGCTCGTGCACGCGAAGTGGACGAGCTCGCTCACGGACGGCAGGACGGTGTCCGCGCCCAGCACCGAGGGCGCGTCCGCGAGGCGCTTCTTGAGGAAGTACTCGACGGCCTTGACGTCGTGGACCGTGCGACGCTCGATCTCCGCGAGCTCGGCGATCTCCTGCGCCCCGAAGGTGGCCACCACGTCGCGCAGGTAGGCCTGCTCGGCCTCGGAGAGCACGGGGGCGCCGGGCACGACGCCGCGCGAGCTCAGGTGGATGAGCCACTCGACCTCGACGTGCAGGCGCTCGCGGTTGAGCGCGGGCTCGGAGAGGTGGTCCACGAGCGGGGCGACGGCGGCGCGGTAGCGGCCGTCGAGGGGCCCGAGGGCGATGGCGGGAGAGACGTCGGCGAGCCGGGCGCGATCACGGGAGGCCATGGCTGCATCCTCCCACGCGGCCCGAAGCCGCCGCGGAGGCGTCCGCCGCTGGCCTAGGCTCGCTCCAGCCGCACGAGCGGCTCGCGAGCACGACGCCGAGGGAGGTCCGCATGGTCAAGACCGCGCGAGCCCCCGGGGCGCTGCACCCGCTCGGCGTGCTCGCCGTGACGCTCCTGACCTTCCTCGCGGTGTGGGCCTCGGTCGCGGCCGGCCGCTGGTCCCCGGTCTTCTCGCAGGGCACGCGCTCGGAGGACGTCGAGCCGACCCCCGAGCCCACGATCCCCGAGGACGTCACGACCCTCCCGACGGACTACGGCCTGAGCATGCGCGGCCTGGTCATGGCGCTGCTGCTGACCATGGCCGTGGTCGCGGTGCTCAGCGGCATCGGCTTCTCGCTCAAGGCCGTCAGCACCGCGTGGCAGGGCCGCTCGAAACGCGTCGACGACGACGACGGCAAGACCGTGTCGAGCGGCATGCTCGCCCCGGAGCTCGCGATGCCCGACGTCGTCGAGCTGCGTGAGGGCATCGCCGAGGCCTGGTCCCGGCTCGTCGAGCACCGCGACCCCACCGACGCGATCCAGGCCGCCTGGGTGGCCGTCGAGGAGGCCGCCGGACGCTCGGGCGTCCCGCGCGAGCCCGCCGACACCCCCACCGAGTTCACCGTGGCCGTCCTCGACCGCACGGCCGTGGACCCTGCCGCGATCCGCATCCTGCTGCGCCTGTACCACCGCGCCCGCTTCTCCACCCACGGGGCCAACGCCGAGGACGTCGAGACCGCTCGCGAGTGCCTCTCCACCCTGGCCGAGGGGCTCGAGCGATGAGCGGGACCGCCAAGGCCCTCGCTCTGCCGGCGCGCCTCGTGGTGCTCGCCGCGGCCGTGGCCGGGGTGACGAAGGTCTTCGGCTTCGACGCCCGGCACGCGATCCTGCTGGGCCTCGGGACCCTGCTCGTCTCCTTCGTGTGCGTCGTCGTCGCGCGCGGCGGGGCCTCGGAGCGCTGGCTGCCGGACAAGCACGCCGAGACCGACGGCTCGCGCCTCGAGGTCGCGGCGCTCAGCTGGTCGCTGCTCGGTCGCGGCGGACGCGTGAGCGAGGGAGCGCTGCGCCGCATCCGCGCCGTCGCCCAGGGCCGCCTCGCCCGGCACGGCCTGAGCCTCGAGCGCCCCGAGGACCACCTCGCGATCGAGCGACTGCTGGGCCCCGCCGCCTGGCACGTGCTCACCACGACCTACGACATGCCCAGCCGCCGCGCCTACGAGCAGTGCGTCCAGGCGCTCGAACGAGCCCTCCCCGACCCCCGATGACCCCGATGACCGCCCCGGAAGGACCCCCCACCATGACCGTCGTCCCCATGCCCTTCCCCCGGGTCGCCGCCTACGGCGAGGACATCCTCGCCGAGGTCGCGACCGTCGTCGTCGGCATGGAGGAGGCCGTGCGCACGGCGCTCTCGGCGATCCTCGCGGGCGGGCACGTGCTCTTCGAGGACGTCCCGGGCCTCGGCAAGACCCTCACGGCGCGCACCCTCGCGACGGCCCTCGGCCTCGACTTCCGTCGCCTGCAGTGCACGCCCGACCTGCTGCCGAGCGACATCACGGGCTCCTCGGTGTTCGACCCCAAGCTCGGGGACTTCGAGTTCCGCCCGGGCCCCGTCTTCACGGGCCTGCTGCTCGCCGACGAGATCAACCGCACCGCCCCCAAGACGCAGTCGGCCCTGCTCGAGGCGATGGCCGAGCGCCAGGTCACGGTCGACGGCGTGACCCGCGCGCTGCAGCCGCCCTTCCACGTCATCGCGACCTCCAACCCCGTCGAGTACGAGGGCACCTACCCGCTTCCCGAGGCCCAGCTCGACCGCTTCATGGTGCGCATCGCGGCCGGCTACCCGAGTCGCGAGCAGGAGGTCGACGTGGTCCAGCGGCGGCTCGCGCGCAAGAAGGAGGAGACCTCGGTGCGCCAGGTGGTCGAGCCCGGCGCCCTCGCCTCGATGCAGGCGGGCGTCGAGGAGATCCCCGTGGACCCCGACATCACCGGCTACTGCGTGGACCTCGTCGCGGCGACCCGCGCGCACGCCGCCGTCGAGATCGGCGCCTCCCCGCGCGGGGCGATCTCGCTCGTGCTCGTCGCGCGCGCCCGCGCGGCGCTCGCGGGCCGCGACTTCGTGACCCCCGAGGACGTCAAGGCGATCGCGGTGCCGGTGCTCGCGCACCGCATCACGCTCACGGCGCAGTCCTGGGCCTCGGGCATGTCCGCGCAGGACGTCGTCCGCGGTCTGCTCAGCTCTGTCCCGACGCCCGCCACCGCGCGCGGCTGAACGGACGCCCATGAGCCTGAACGGCGCCGGCCAGGGAGCGGCGCCCCCGACGACGACGTGGCGACCCTCGACCGCCTTCGTCCTGGGGGCAGCCGCGGGCGTCGCGCTGCTCGGTCTCGGCGTCCTCGCGGGGCGACCCGACGTCGCGCTGCTCGGAGCAGGCCCTGTGCTCGGTGCCGCGTGGTCGGCGCGGCGCGGGGGCACCGGTCCCGTCGAGGTGCGCGAGGAGATCGAGCTCGACAAGAACGGGGCGATGCCCGCCCGTCGGCTCGCCGCGAGCTACCGCATCGAGGCGCCCGGCGCGGGACACGTGCGCCTGAGGGTCTCGCGCTTCGGGAGCGTCACGGTCTCGGCGCTCGTGGCCCTCGACGAGGACGGCTCGCGCACCCTGCACGCCTCGACCTCCTCGGCCCGCAACGGTGCCCAGCCGCTGTTCACCCTCGACCACCTCGCCGTCGGGCCCGCGGGGTCCACCGTCGCGGAGCCGGGCCGCGTGGACGCGACGCGCATCGTGGCCCTGCCGCAGGCCCGCCGTCTGCCGCCCCTGCCGCTGCCCTTCCGCCTGCGCGGCCTCACCGGCGCGCACGCCTCGCGGCGGCCCGGCGACGGCGGCGACCTGCGCGACGTGCACCTCTTCCAGCCGGGCGACCGCCTCAAGCGCATCGACTGGCGCGTCACGGCCAGGCGCTCCCCGCAGCTCGAGGAGCTGTACGTGCGCCGCGACTTCGCGCTCGCGGACTCCGTGGTGGTGATCGTCCTCGACTCGCGCGACGACGTCGGCCCGGACGCCGCGACCTGGTCCGGCGCGGTTCCCGTGCGCCCCGACGAGCACACCTCCCTCGACATCGCCCGCGAGGCCGCCGCCTCGCTCGCGAACCAGGTGGTCGCCTCGGGAGACCGGGTCGCCCTGCGCGACCTCGCCGACGCGCGCCGACCGCTCGACCCCGGCACGGGCCGGCGCCACCTCGACCGCTTCTTGTGGCACCTCGCGACGACCTCCCCGCGCGGCGCGGCGCGCGACACGGTGCGTGCCCCGCAGCTGCCCTCGGGCGCGCTCGTGATCCTGCTGTCGACCTTCCTCGACCCGCAGTCCGCGCTCGTCGCGAGCCAGTGGCGCCGCCAGGGCCACCGCGTCATCGCGATCGACACCCTGCCGCCCTTGCGCTCGGGCTCCCTCACCGCGCGCGAGCGCCTCGCGGTGCGCCTCGTGACGATCGAGCGCACCGACCGCCTCGCCGAGCTCGAGTCCCTCGGCGTCGAGACCTTCGCGTGGGTGCGCACCCCGGTCAAGCAGCCTCGAAAGACCTCCGCCGACGACGGCGCTCCCCGCACCGCGGTGCCGGAGACGCCCGCGGGCCCCGAGGTGCAGCTCCTGCGCCTCGGCTACCGCAGCCACGGTCAGCCGGGGAAGGGGGTCGGCCGGTGAGCGCGCGCGACCTCGCCTCGATCGAGCTCGACCTGCGTCCGAGCGTCCCCGCCGCGGCTCTGCGCGTGACGGCAGGGGTGGCTGGCGGGCTCGCGGTGCTCCTCGTGGGCTTCCAGGGCTGGCGCGACGCCGTGAACGCGGACGGGCTGTGGGACGGCTTCGGCAGCCCTCAGCTCACGGGCTGGTCGGTCGTGCTCGGCATCCTCGCGAGCGCCTGGATCGTGTGGCGCACGCAGGACCACGTCGCCCCGCTGCTCGCCGTCGGCGTCGGCGTGGCCTCGCTCGCGACCGCGGGCGGGATCTCCTGGCGCACCTTCGTGCTCGCGGGGCTGCTGCTCGTGATGCTGCGGGCCTCGGCGCTCGTGGGCGGGCTGCCCTGGGACGCGCGCGTCGAGATCGACGTGCTGCGCCCCGTGCTGCGCTCGACCGGCGCGGTGCTCCTCGCGGTGATCGCGGCCGGAGCGGTCGCCGGATTCCTCGACGGCACCAACCCGCCCGACTTCGGCATGAAGCTCCTGGGCTTCGGGGCCGTCGTCGTCGCCGGGGTCTGGCTCCTGCCCAAGAGCTGGCTGCGCGGCAAGGACCGTTGAGCCCTCGCCGCGCAGCCGGTGCTCGGGCGGGCTAGCCCTCGGAGCGCTCTGCCGAGCTCTCGTAGAGGCCGATCGTGTTCCCGTCCGGGTCGGTGAACACGGCCCACCACGAGGAGTCGTCGATCGGCGACTTCTCCATGACCACGGTGCCCCCGATGGCCTTGGCCTTCTCGAGGGTCTCGGCGATCGAGTCGACCTCGACGTAGGAGCGCGGCTGCGTGAAGCTCTCGTCGCGCGGGGCGAGCCCGCCGCCGCTGATCTTGTTGGGTGCCTGCCACATCGGGTAGTCCTCGAATCCCGGGATCTCCTCGATCTTCCAGCCGAAGAGCGTCCCGTAGAACTCCTTCGCGCGCCCCATGTCGCTCACCGGGATGTCGATGTGGGTGATGTCTCCGTGCGCCATGCGTGCCTCCCCTGTCGTGGGCCGGCCTCCACCGGCCCTCACCCGCTCGACGCTAGACCTGGCCGCTGACACCGGCGCGGGGAGCGCCTGCGCAGGGGGCGGCCAGCCTCGTCAGCGCGCGGGCGGACCCACGGGCACGTTCTCGGCCTTGCGCGTGCGGGCGGTCTCGGCGAGCAGCACGCCCACGATCACGACCGCGCCCCCGAGCACCTGCAGCAGGGTCATCGACTCGGCCATGAGCGCCCACGCGAAGCCCGAGGCGAGCACCGGCTCGAGCGTGCCCACGAGCCCCGTGCGCGCGGGCCCGATCCGCTTGAGGCCCAGCACGATGAAGGTGTACGGCACGGCGGTCCCCAGCACGATGACCCACGCGACGTAGGCCCACAGCGGCAGGCTCGCCGTCGTCGACGGCACCTGGACCGCGGAAGCGAGCAGCGCGCCGTCGATGGTCCACGGCGGGGCGAACAGGGTCCAGAACAGGCCCGCGAAGCCCATCGACCACGCCATGGTCGACCACGGGTCGCGGCCCTTGAGCAGGCGGTCGCTGAGCAGGTAGTAGACGGCGAGGGCGACGGCGGCCCCGAGGGCGGCGGCCACGCCGACGGCGTCGAGCGAGACCCCGCGCCCCACCTGGGCGACCATCGTGAGGCCCACGAGGCTCAGCGCGAGAGCGAGCCACACGCGAGCGCGCACCTGCTCGCGGAACACGAAGCGCGCCCAGAGCGCGACGAGCAGTGGCGCGGTGTACTCGAGCAGCAGCGCGATCCCCACGTGCATGCGCGAGATCGCCACGAGGTACAGCCACTGCACGAGCGCGACGCCGATGACGCCGAGCACCGCGAGGCCCAGCAGCTGGCGCGGCGTCGCGCGGAGTCCGCGACGGTGCATCACGAGCGCCGCGGCGAAGAGGATCAGCGCCGCCCCGGCCGTGCGCATCTGCACGAGGTGCGTCGAGGGCAGCCCCGTGGCGAGGGCGGTCTTGGCGACCACGCCGTTGAAGGCGAAGAGCACGGCGGAGCCGACGACGAGCAGCACGCCGGTCCACGCGCGCGGGGCGAGGGTGTTGGCCACCGAGCGAGGCTAGCCCCCGCGGAGGCCTCGAGCGGAGAGCTTTGGCCACCTTCTCGGGCAGCGTGGCGCGAGGGGGTCCACAGGCGCGATCTCGACCCGGGTCCGACGCCGGTGCGCCTGCGTACGGTCGCGGCCATGTCATGGACACAGACGTGCAGCCCAGAGTCCTCGCGCAGCGGGATCCTCGGCGAGCTCGACGCGGTTCGCGCTCAGGTCTCCGAGGCGGTGCTGGCCCTGCGGGGGGCGCTCGTGGCCGAGTGGTCCTCGGTCGCCGCCGCGGAGTACCAGGCGCTCGTGGCGCGGCACCTCGAGGCCGTCCTGCGGCTCGCGCGGACGGTCGACGTGGCCGAGGGGTCCGTGCGGGGTGCCCAGCTCACGCGCGAGCAGGCGACGGGGCTGCCGTGGTGACCCTCGCGCCGAGCCGCGGCCCGCTCGTCCTTGCCGCCCCCGCAGATCCCAGCCCTCTGCGCATCTTCGGCGGCCGGGGAGGTACCGTCGCGCGGCTCGAGGACCTCGACCGCTCGGCCCAGGCGCTCGACGGGGCCGCGCGCGCCCTCGACGCGGCCTTCGCCGCGCTCACCCGGGTGCAGGCCAAGCTCGACGAGTGGTCCGCCGCTCCGCTCGACCCGACCCCGGAGCAGATCGCCTCGATCACCACGGCTCGCGCCGCCCGGGGCGCGGTCGAGCCCTTGCGGCACGGGCCCTGGGGGACGCGAGCGCTCGCGGGCGAGCTGCGCGACGCAGCCGCCAAGGTGCGCTCGGCGCGGCAGGGCTACGAGTCGGCCGAGGGTCTCGCCTCGCGGGCCTTCCGCGGCGTGCTCAGCTACCTCGTCACGGGCTTCACGGCCACGCCGCTCGGGACGGTCGTGCTGAGCAAGCCGCTCGTCCTCTCCCTCGCGACCGAGGCCGCCGTCTGGAAGCTGGGCGGAGGGCCCTACCCCGGGGACCGCACGGAGAAGTACCTCTTCGTGCTCGCCAACATGATCAGGTCGATCGGCTCGGGGCCCCGGCTCGCGAGCGGCGACCCGGTCCCGGAGGCGGCCGGCCGGCTCGCGCGCACCATCCGCCTCGCGCAGCCCCCTCGGAAGATCGAGGCGCTCGAGGTGCCGGGTGGCGGCTCCACGGGCGAGCCGCCGCGCGGGGTCCGGGACCTCGTGCGCCCCTTCAAGGACGCGGGCACGCTGAACCCGGACGGCTCCTTCCGCGGGGACGGCGTCATCGTCACGAAGATCTCTCGGCCCGACGGCTCCACCGCGTGGTCGGTGACGATCCCCGGGACGCAGCGGGCCGGGGCCGGCTGGGAGGACCACCCCTTCGACAACCTCTCGAACCTCGAGCTCGAGGCCGGCATGCTCTCCGACTCGGAGAAGGCTGTGCGCCTCGCGATGGAGAAGGCCGGAGTCGGGGCGGAGGACCCCGTGGTCCTCACGGGCCACTCGCAGGGCGGGCTCATCGCCCAACGCATCGCCGCCACGGGCGGCTTCTCGGTCGCGGCGGTGCTGACCATCGGCTCGCCCACGGGGACGAGCACGATGCGCTCGACCGTCCCCACGCTGCACGTCGAGCACGTGGGCGAGCCCGTCAGCAGCCTCGACGCGAACCCCAACCGCGACGACAAGCTGAGCACCACGGTGGTCCGCGAGCTCGACGAGGAGTCGAGCCGCGACCCGAGGGTCATCCACGACACCGCCACCTACGAGGAGACGGCGGCTGCGATCGACGCGAGCGAGGACCCCTCGGTCAGGTCGTGGCTCGACGAGCTCGAGGGAGCCCTCGGCTCAGACGGCGAGGCGGAGTCGCGCGTCTTCTCGGTTCACCGCTTGGCGACCTTGTGAGCCGTCCGTGCGGGGACCCCGAAGAAGATGTTCAGCAGGAAGCTCGCGATCGCGATGATCAGCGCGCCCAGCACCGCGGTGCCGAAGTTGTCGATCGTGAAGCCCCAGGGCAGGAAGCCGGTGATCCACGAGGCGAGCATGAGCATGAGCGCGTTCACGACGATCGCGAGGAGCCCGAGCGTGAGGATGTAGAGCGGGAACGCGAGCACCTTGACCACGGACTTCACGATCATGTTGACCAGTCCGAAGACGATCGCGACGACGGCGAGCACGCCGACGGTGGGCCAGAAGCCGTCCGCGCCCACGAGCTCCATGCCCGGCAGGAGCCAGGTCGCGAGCCAGATCGCGGCGCCGGTGATGATGATGCGGATCAGGGTCTGCATGTCCTCCATCCTGGCACCCGGGCGCGCCCCGAGCATCGGGGATTCCCCTGATTCCTCCCTGGTCGCGCTGCGCGCGGTGCGAGGATGGGCGCCGTGAGTGCTCAGCGCCCCCGCCTTCGCCCCGTCGTCGACGAGCTGCCCGCCTACGTCCCGGGAGCCAGCGCCCCCGTGGGCGCCGCGGCCTTCAAGCTCTCCTCGAACGAGAACCCCTACCCGCCGCTGCCCTCGGTGCTCGCCGCGATCCAGGACGCGGCCGCGGACGTGAACCGCTACCCCGACATGTTCGCGACCGAGCTCACGGCTGCGATCGCCGAGTCCCTCGAGGTCGAGCCCGGCCAGGTGGTCGCGGGCGCCGGCTCGGTGGCTGTGCTCGCGCACATCCTCGAGATCGTCGCCGAGCCGGGCGCCGAGGTCGTCTTCCCCTGGCGCTCCTTCGAGGCCTACCCGATCGCCGTCGCGCTCTCCGGCGCCACGGCCGTCAAGGTCCCCGTGTCCGACGACGGTCGTCTGGACCTCCCGGCCATGGCGGCGGCCGTCACGAAGCGCACGCGTGCGGTGCTCGTGTGCACGCCCAACAACCCCACGGGACCCGCCGTGCGCCAGGCCGAGCTCGAGGCCTTCCTCGCCGAGGTGCCCCGAGACGTCCTCGTGCTCCTCGACGAGGCCTACGTCGAGTTCGTGCGCGACCCCGAGGCCGTCGACGGTCTGGCGACCCTGCGCGAGCACCCCAACGTGGTGCTCCTGCGCACCTTCTCCAAGGCCTACGGTCTCGCTGGCCTGCGCCTCGGCTTCGCCGTCGCCCGCCCGAAGATCGCCGAGGCGATTCGCAAGGCCACCACGCCCTTCGCGGTCTCCCACGTCGCCCAGCTCGCGGGCCTCGCCTCGCTGCGTGCCAAGGACGAGCTGCTCGCGCGCGTCGACGCGATCGTCGCCGAGCGCGCCCAGATGCTCGACGGCCTGCGCGCCACCGGCCTGCGCGTCCTCGACTCCGAGGCGAACTTCGTGTGGCTCCCCCTCGGCGACCAGGCCGCGCGCTTCGCCGCCGAGGCCGCCGCGGCGGGCGTCATGCTCCGCCCCTTCCAGGGCGACGGCGTGCGCATCTCCGTCGGCGAGCCCGACGCCACCGACACCCTCCTCCAGTTCGCCCGCTCCTGGTCCTAACCCCCCCCCCCCCCCCCCCCCCCGCCCCCCCCCCCCGGCGAGTTCGGTGCTCCTGCGCGAGTTCGTACCTCCTGATGTACGAACTCGCGCTTCAGCACCGAACTCGCCGGAGCTTGGGGCCTCGGGGTGGAGGGGGTGGTTCCACAGCCCGGGAGGGCTCGAGGGTGCGGAGGCCGTGCGGGGCGCGAGTCTCAGCCCATGCCTCGTCGCCCTGGTCAGCTCTCCCCAGCGCAGCTGAGTCCACTCGAGCCGCCGCCGCTCTACCTCGCCCGCGACTTCCTCCGCGCGGAGTACGAGGCCCAACTTCGATCGGGCCGGTGGGAGAAGGTCCGTCCGGGAGCCTTCATCGACTCCCTCGAGGGCGCCGACGAGCACACCCGCCTTCGACTTCGGGCCCTGGCGCATGTGGCGGCGGTACACGCGAAGTCTCCGGGGACGGTGGTGTTCAGCCACCAGACAGCCGCGTTGCTGCACGGGCTCCCACTCGTGGGTCGACTCGACCAGGTGCACGTCGTCCAGGCCTCACGGTCCGGGGGCCGACGGCGCGGAGACGTCCGGCACCACCTGTGGGACGTGCCGCTGAGCCAGCGCGCCACGAGGCACGGGATGCCGGTGACGACCCTCGAGAGGACGCTCGTGGACTGCGGCATGTCACTCGGGAGGCGGCACGGTCTGGTGATCGCCGACGCGGCTCTCCACGTGGGAGCAGACCGGGCCAGGTGCGAGGAGCTGCTCGCTCGGCTCCCCGGACGCCGCGGGGTGGTCGCCGCCCGTTGGGTCCTTGACGCCGCCGACGACGGCGCGGAGTCGGCGGGCGAGACCTGGCTCCGCTTCGAGGTGCTCCTTGCTGGCTTGCCGCGCCCCGAGACCCAGGTCAGGGTCGAGACGGCCAGCGGCACCTTCTGGGGAGACCTCGGCTGGCCCGATGCTCGCGTGATCCTCGAGTACGACGGCGTCGCCAAGTACGAGGCCAGCGGTCCCGCCAGCGAGGCGGTCCTCGCCGAGAAGCGCCGGCAGGAGGCTATGGAGGCCGCTGGCTGGCGGGTCATCAGGGTCGTGGCCTCCGACCTCCGCGACCCCGCCCCCCTGCTCCGCCAGATCCGCCAAGCCCTGGCAACTCGCTGACCCCACCCCCAAGCCCGCGAGTTCGGTGCTCTGGGGCGAGTTCGCACATCCGGAGGTACGAACTCGTGCAGGAGCACCGAACTCGGTGTTGAGTGGGGGTGGGTGGGGAGTTGTACATCTGGGGGGACGGGGGTGGTGCAGATCGGTTCCCGTGCAACCTACGGTCCCGTAGCCTACGCTGACGTAGGTTCGCAGAACCTGCGCGGAACAGACGACGAGGAGACTCTCGTGACCCAGCACGGACCACTCGCCGACGACGGCCTGGTGCAGCTGCTCACCCCCGGCGGTGAGCGCGTCGAGCACCCCGAGTACAGCCCCCGCGCCGCAGCCCTCGACGGTGCGGCGCTGCGCGCGATGTACCGCGACATGGTCCTCGTGCGCGCCTTCGACGCCGAGGCCACGAGCCTGCAGCGCCAGGGCGAGCTGGGGCTGTGGGCCCAGTGCCTGGGCCAGGAGGCCGCGCAGATCGGCAGCGCCCACGCCCTCGCCGCCCAGGACTTCGTGTTCCCCTCCTACCGCGAGCACGGGGTCCTGCTGAGTCGCGGCATGGACATGTCCCGCGTGCTGCGCCTCTTCCGCGGCGTGGACCACGGCGGCTGGGACCCCGCGGAGTACAACACCCACCTGTACACGCTCGTGATCGGCTCGCACGCCCTGCACGCGACGGGCTACGCGATGGGAGTCCAGCGCGACGGTCTCGTGGGCACGGGCGACCCGGCCCGGGACACCGCCGTCGTCGCTTACTTCGGGGACGGCGCGACCTCCCAGGGCGACACGAACGAGGCGCTCGTGTTCGCCGCGGTGAACAACGCCCCGGTCGTCTTCTTCTGCCAGAACAACCAGTGGGCGATCTCCGAGCCCACCACCCACCAGGCTCGCGTCGCGCTCGCGGATCGCGGCCCCGGCTTCGGGATCCCGAGCGTGCGCGTGGACGGCAACGACGTCATCGCGAGCTACGCCGTCACCGCCGAGGCCCTCGAGCGCGCCCGCTCCGGCGGCGGCCCCACCTTCATCGAGGCCTTCACCTACCGCATGGGCGCGCACACCACGAGCGACGACCCCACCAAGTACCGCTCCTCCGCGGAAGAGGAGTACTGGCGCCAGCGCGACCCCATCGACCGCCTGCGCACCTACCTCGAGAACGCCGGCGAGCTCGACGCGAGCCACGAGGCCGAGATCCAGGCCCAGGCCACCGAGCTCAGCGAGCGAGTACGGCGCGAGACCAAGGCCCTCGGGCGCCCCGAGACCGCCTCGATGTTCGAGCACGTCTACGCGAGCGAGAACCAGCTCGTCGCCGAGGAGAAGGCCTGGTTCACCGAGTTCGAGGACTCCTTCCTCCCGGCGGGAGGTGCGCGATGAGCCACGTCGAGCGCCTCACCCTCGCCAAGGCGATCAACACCGGCCTGCGCCGGGCCCTCGAGACCGACCCGAAGGTCGTGCTCATGGGCGAGGACATCGGCCAGCTGGGCGGCGTCTTCCGCGTGACCGAGGGCCTGCAGAAGGACTTCGGCGCCGAGCGCGTGGTCGACTCACCGCTCGCGGAGTCCGGGATCGTGGGCACCGCGATCGGCATGGCCCTGCGCGGCTACCGGCCCGTGTGCGAGATCCAGTTCGACGGCTTCGTGTTCCCCGCCTTCGACCAGATCACCACCCAGCTCGCCAAGATGCACTACCGCTCGAGCGGGACCCTCACGGTCCCCGTGGTCATCCGCATCCCCTACGGCGGCGGCATCGGCGCGGTCGAGCACCACTCCGAGTCCCCCGAGGCGCTCTTCGCGCACACCGCAGGCCTGCGCGTGGTCTCGCCGTCCTCCCCGCAGGACGCCTACACGATGATCCAGGCCGCCGTCGCGAGCCCGGACCCCGTGATCTTCCTCGAGCCCAAGGGCCGCTACTGGGAGAAGGGTGACGTGGACCTCGAGTCCGGGCCCGACGCCGGAGCGATCGCGGGACTGGGCCTGGCCCGGACCCTGCGCAACGGCACCGACGTGACCATCGCCGCCTACGGCCCCACGGTCGGCACGGCCCTCAAGGCCGCCGAGACCGCTGCGGGCGAGGGCACGAGCGTCGAGGTCATCGACCTGCGCTCGGTCTCCCCGCTGGACTTCGCCACGGTCATCGCCTCGGTGCGCCGCACCGGCCGGCTCGTCGTGGTGCACGAGGCCCCCACCTACTTCGGCGCGGGAGCCGAGCTCGCCGCGCGCGTCACCGAGGAGTGCTTCTACTCCCTCGAGTCGCCCGTGCTGCGCGTGGGCGGCTTCCACACCCCGTACCCCGTCGCCAAGCTCGAGCACGACTACCTCCCGAGCCTCGACCGCGTCCTGGACGCCGTCGACCGCGCGCTCGCCTACTGACCCGAGGAGCCCCCGTGCCCAGGTTCGAACAGTTCCGCCTCCCCGACGCCGGCGAAGGCCTCACCGAGGCCGACATCGTCGACTGGCGCGTGGCCGTCGGCGACGAGGTCACCGTCAACCAGACCATCGTCGAGGTCGAGACCGCCAAGTCCCTCGTCGAGCTGCCGAGCCCCTTCACGGGCGTCGTCGCCGAGATCCTCGTGCCCGTGGGGCGCACGGTCGAGGTGGGCACGCCCATCATCGTGATCGACACCGACCCGCACGGCGAGGCTCCCGAGCCTTCTGCCGACGGCGAGAGCGCCGGGAGCGAGCAGACCTCGCCCGACGACGTCGCACCTGCGGCCGAGGCCGACTCCTCGGGCGCTGTGCTCGTGGGCTACGGCACGGTCGAGGCGGGCTCCGCTCGCCGTCCGCGCCGCGGCTCCGCGGCAAGCGGCACAAGCGCCCCGGTCACCGGGGCGGCTCAGGCCACCGGCTCCACGCCGTCGGCGGCGAGCCCCTCCTCGAGCGCGAAGGCCGTCCCGAGCGCCTCCTCTCCCGCCTCGCCCGCGGCCCACCGCTCGCTCGCCAAGCCGCCCGTGCGCAAGCTTGCGCGCGAGCTGGGCGTCGACCTCGACTCGGTGACCCCCACGGGCCCCGGCGGGATCGTCACGCGCGAGGACCTGCTCGCCCACACCCGCGCCGCCGAGCCGCGCGGCCTCGCCACCTACCCCGGAGACGACCAGCCCTGGCTCGCGAGTGGCACCGTCTCCCCGGACGGCCGCCAGACGCGCGTGCCCGTGAAGTCCGTGCGCAAGCGCACTGCGGAGGCGATGGTCGCGAGCGCCTTCACCGCCCCGCACGTCACGGTCTTCCACACGGTCGACGTCACCAAGGCCATGCGCCTCGTGACCCGGCTGCGCGAGGACCGCGAGTTCAAGGACGTCCGCGTCACGCCGCTGCTCATCGTCGCCAAGGCCCTGCTGCTCGCGGTGCACCGTCACCCCGAGATCAACGCCTCCTGGGACGACGAGTCCCGCGAGATCGTCTACAAGCACTACGTGAACCTCGGCATCGCGGCCGCGACGCCGCGCGGGCTCGTGGTGCCCAACATCAAGGACGCCCACCGCCTGACGCTCAAAGAGCTCGCGGGCGAGCTCACGCAGCTCACGCTCACGGCCCGTGCGGGGAAGACCTCCCCGGCGGACCTGTCCGACGGCACCATCACGATCACCAACGTGGGCGCCTTCGGCATCGACACCGGCACGCCCATCCTCAACCCGGGAGAGGCGGCGATCCTCGCCTTCGGTGCCGTGCGCGAGCAGCCCTGGGTGCACAAGGGCAAGATCAAGAAGCGTCAGGTCACCCAGCTCGCCCTGAGCTTCGACCACCGCCTCGTGGACGGCGAGCTCGGCTCGCGCGTGCTCGCCGACGTCGCGAAGATCCTCGAGGACCCTTCGCAGTTCATGGTCTGGGCCTGAGGCCTGACCTAGGCGCCGCGGCCCTGCTGTCCCGGCCGGCTGACGCCTACCAGTTCGAGATCGGCCCGGTCGAACCCTCGCCCTCGCCGCTCTCGCCGTCTCCCTCGCCGTCCTCGGAGCCACCGCCACCGGCCTGCTCGCCGGCCTCCTCGTTGCGCTGCTCGAGCTCCTCCTGGCGCTCGGCCTCCTCGCGGGCCTGGCGCTCCTCCTCGGTCTCGCCCTGCTCGTCGCCCGGGCCCTGCGGCTGCTCGCCGTCCCCGTCACCGTCCTCGGGCTCGGGCTCGAGCGGGTCGCCCTTCGACTCGCGCTCGAGCTGCTGGCGCTCCTCGTTCGCGTCCTGGGCCTGCTCCTCGAGGCGCTCCTGCTCCTGCTCGCGCTGCTCCTGCTGCTGCTCCTGCTCCTCCTGCTCCTCGGGGCTCGCCTCCGGGGAGGGCGGCGTCTGGCACGAGGGGTCGTTGATCTTCTCGGCCGCGCGCGCGAAGTAGTCCGCGGCCATCCACTCGTAGAGGGCCGCCCGGTCGAAGAGGTCGACGGAGGTGATCTCGTTGCCCTCGTAGTCGAGCTCGAAGACGTCAGGGTCGTAGGGCTCGCCGAGCAGGCGTGCGATCTCCGCCTCGCGCAGCACCCTGGCGGCCTCGGCCTCCTCGGCGGCGCGCTCCTCGTCGTGCCTGCCCGAGGCCTCGAGGACGATCGCGAGGTTGGTCGCGACGTCGCAGCGGTGCTCCTCGGGAGCGAGCTTGTAGGCCTCCTCGAGCGAGAGCTCCGCGACGAAGAGCATGTCGTAGCGGTAGGCCGAGGTGCCCCTGTTGAAGTGCGCCTTCCACGGCTCCACGACGTTGGGCGTGCGCATGCTCCTGAACACCTCGTAGGCGTCCCAGTACTCGCCCGCGTCGTAGTGCGCCTTGGCGCGCGCGTAGGTCGCGTTGAGCGCCGTGAGGTGGATGCCGTAGGAGAGCACGAAGATCGCGGGCACGAGGGACAGCCAAAACATCAGCCGACGGCGCACGATGCGCCGAGGCGTGGCGGGCCGCGGCGGGCGGCCCGGCGGCGGGCCCATCGGGGAGACCGCCGGGGCCCCGGGCGCGGTGCCGAGAGCCTTGGCCTGCTCGGCGGCCATGGCCTGCTCGCGGGCCTTGGCCTGGGCCATCGCCTCGCGGCGGTTCCGCGGCTTGCGCTGGGCGCTCATCGCTCACCTCCCCGGCGCAGTCGGGGACGCGAACCCTGGAAGGCCCACGCACCGGCCTCCCACAGCAGCAGCGCGAGAGCGCCGAGGGCCCAGGGCCACACGAGGTCGCGCGTCGAGCGGACGTCCCCGCGCCCGTCCGAGGCGATCGCCTCGGGGTCGAGGCCTGCGACGAGCTCCGCCGTCGGGCCCGGCCCGGGGCGGTGCACGTAGGGCACGCCGAGCTGCTGGGCGATCGCGCGCAGGTTGGCCTCGTCGATGCGCGAGACGGCGGGCGGGGTCCCCGGCTGGGAGCGGTCGAGGATCCACTCGGCGTCGGGCCGGTAGGCGCCGTCGTAGGAGCGCATCTGCCCGCCCTCGGGCGTGCCATAGCCGAGCACCGCTCCGCCGTCCACGAGACCGGCCAGGCCGGCATAGGACTGCGGGGTGCCCTCGGCCGTCTGCTCGCCGTCGGACAGGAGGAACACGAGGCGCACCGAGCGCGGCTCGCGGCGGGCGGCGTCCTCGAGCACGCGCTGGAGGATCGTGAGGGGCCGGTCGGTGAGCGTGCCCGTCGAGGAACCGGTGACCTCCTGGGTCACGGTCTCGGCCCACGCGCGCACGGCGGTGCGGTCGCTCGTGAGCGGCAGCTGCGTGCCGGCCTCGCCCGCGAAGCCGATCACCGAGTACTGCGCTCCGGGCACGTCCCCGCTGAGGGAGACGACGTCGAGGCGGGCCCCGTCGAGCCGGCGTCGGGACTCGATCGGCTCGGCCCCGGGCGCGGGGACCATCGCGGGACCCGGGCCCCAGTCCTCGGCGGCCATCGAGCCCGTGCGGTCCACGACGAAGAACATCTGCACCGCGACCTGCCCCGAGGAGGGCTGGGTCACGAGCTCGGCGGGGGTGAGGGCGACGACGGCGGTCACGAGCACGAGCACGGCGCGCCGCACCCAGGCCACGCGCGGGCCGCGGACCACTCCGGCGACGCAGGCCGCGAGCGCGGGCAGCCCGAGCACGAGGACGAGCCACAGGGGGATCACCTGACGCCAGATCACGAGCGCAACCTCCACCCCACGAGGAGCACCCCGAGCACGCCGAGGGCGAGCCAGCGGATGAGCGCGTCGTTCGCGTCGACGCGGATCCGCTCGGGCTCGGCCTCCATGTCGACCTCCTGGTACGACTGGACGTCCTCGATGATCGCGTCGACGAGCCCCGGGTCGTCGAGCTCGAAGAAGAGCCCGCCCGAGCGCAGGACCTCCGAGCGCATCTCGAGCCTCTCGAGCTGGCCCGTGTAGGCGGGGTCGAAGCCGAAGAGCCCGTGCACCACGACGCCGCGGGCCATCACGAGGTCCGTGGCCTGGGGCAAGGTGTAGATCGGCTGGCCGAAGACGGCGTTGTCGGTCGAGAAGATGATCGAGCGCGAGCGCTCGGCGTCGAACTGGTCGAAGAGCAGCCCGCAGCTCGCGAGGCCGTCGCCGATGAGCGAGGCCTGGTCGGGGATGCCGTCCACGCCCGCGACGAAGTCCCAGTAGGCCTGCGAGCCGGGGCGGCCGAGGGCGCGCTTGCCCTCCTCGAGGCGCTCGCGCACGAGCTCGTAGTCGTCGGTGAGCGGGAAGACGGTCGCGGAGGTCGAGTTGAAGATGCTCATCGCGATGCGCTCGCCCTCGAAGGAGTCCACGAGGGTCAGGAAGGTGTCCGCGACCTGCGAGCCGAAGCTCGCCATCGAGCCCGAGACGTCCAGGCACAGCACGATGTCCCGGTTGGCGAGCACGCGGCTGCGCTCCTCGACCTGCGCGGGCTGGGCGGCCACCTGCGCCGCGGTCCACAGCGTGAGGCCGACGACGACGAGCGCCCCGAGCCGCCACGCGCGGTAGCGCCGGACCCAGGGTCGCACCGCAGGGGAGTGCCACAGCTCCTCGGTGTTGGCGACGGTGGGCCCGCCCGCGCGGCGGCGGGGCAGCGTCCAGCCGATCAGCAGCGCGAGCACGAGCGCGAGGAGCGCCGCACCGGGCAGCCAGGGCCAGGTGAGCACCACGGGGGCCGTCGAGGTCACCACTTCTGGATCACCTGCCGGGCCCGGAAGAGCGAGTGGCTCGGCTTGGCGGTCGAGGAGCGCGCGAAGGAGGGGTAGGAGAGGTTCTTGAGGGACTTCGCGAGCGGGCCCGTGAGGGACACGCGCGCGGCGTCGAGGGCCGTGAAGGTCTCGGCGTCGACCCCCGTGCGGGCCTTCGTGTAGTCGCGCATGACCTGGCGGATCTCGAGGTGGACCCCGCGCGTGTCGAGCTCGCCGGCGGCGTGGCGGGCCTTGATCTCCTCGAGGCGCTCGAGGTAGATCGCGCGCACGGCGTCGAAGGGGTCGCGCGGCTGCCCGGGCATCGCCGGCGTGGTCCTCCTCGCGCGCGGCAGCTCCACCTCCCCGGGGCGCTTGCGCGTGGACCAGAACACGAACACGTACCAGGCCAGGAGCAGCGCGAGCATCGCGATGCCCACGAAGGTCCACCACGGCGCGTAGCCCTGCGGGTCGACGAGCTCAACGCCCTGCACGGCGCAACCTCCCGAGCAGGGCGACGACCTCGTCGATCACGTCGTCGGTGCCTTCGACGACGACGGACTCGATGCCGAGCGAACGCATCCGCGCGACGGTCGCGGCGTGCCGCTCCTCGCGGGCCTGGGCCACGGACCCGCGCAGCTTCGCGCGGCCGCGCAGGTAGGGGGGCAGGGTGCGGCCGGTCTCGATGTCGCGCGCGGCGCCGCCCTTGACGGCCACCACCTTGCGCGCGCGGGCGAGCGCCGAGGACGCGCCCGCGATCCGGCCGGGGGCTCCCGCAGTGAGCTCGGCCGCGAAGGGATCGGCGTCGGCGACCTGGATCACCATGACCTCGTGGCGCGTGCGCACGCGGGCGAGGGCCCGCGCGTCGGCCTCGGAGGGACGGGCCTCGTCGGTGATGACCGCGACGAGCGAGCGACGCGTCTGGGTGCGCAGCACCTGGTCGAGCAGCCGGGTCAGGTCGCCCGCGGGGGCGTCGGGGTCGAAGGCGCGCTCGACGTCGCGCACGATCAGCTCGAGGTGCCCCGAGCCCGCGCGCGCAGGCCGACGGCGCAAGCGCCCGGAGTCCCCTGCGAGGAGGGCGACCCGGTCCCCGCGCACCTCGCCGAGGTGGGACAGGACGGTCGCCGCGAAGCTCGCGACCTCGGACTTGGACTCGCCGCTCGCGGCGGTCGCGGCCATGTGGCGCCCGGTGTCGACCACGAGCAGCAGGGTGATGTTCGAGGTGGCGACGTAGCGCTTGATGACGGGGCTGCCGGCGCGCGCCGAGGCGAGCCAGTCGATGTCGCCGACGTCGTCCCCGGGCGAGTACTGGTGCAGGTCGTCGAAGTCCTGGCCGTGGCCCTTGTAGACCGAGCGGTGCCGTCCCTCGAGCAGCCCGGTCGCGCGACGCACGACGGGCAGCTGCAGGCGCGCCCTGATGAGGCGGAGCCGGGACGTGGAGCTCATCGGTTCAGGGCACCGGGACCGCGGCGAAGACGGAGTCGATGATCGACTCGGGGCTCACGTTGTCCGCGAGCGCGTCGAAGGTCCGCACGATGCGGTGGCGCAGCACGGAGTAGGCGAGGGTGCGCACGTCGTCGGGCGTGACGTGACCGCGACCGTCCTGCAGCGCGACGGCCTGGGCCACGCGCATCAGGGCGATCGAGCCGCGGGGGCTCGCCCCCACGCGCACGTGCTGCTCGAGGCCAGGCACAGGGCGCGGGCCGCGCAGGCGCGTGGTGTTGACGATGTCCACGATGTAGCGGCGCACCGAGGCGTCCACGTACACCTGGTCGACGATCTCCTGGAGCCAGGTCACCTCCTCGAGGGACAGCGGCTGGGAGCTGAGCGGCGCCGTCTGGCGGCCGTCGGAGATCCGGTTGAGGATCTCGACCTCCTCGGTGGCCTCGGGGTAGGTGATGACCTCCTTGACGAGGAAGCGGTCCATCTGGGCCTCGGGGAGCACGTAGGTGCCCTCCTCCTCGATGGGGTTCTGCGTCGCGAGCACCATGAAGGGGCGGGGCACGGGGAAGATCTCCCCCGCGATCGAGGTCTGGCGCTCGGCCATGGCCTCGAGCATCGCCGACTGCGTCTTGGCGCTCGAGCGGTTGATCTCGTCGAGGAGCACGACGTTCGCGTGCACGGGGCCCAGCTGGGTGGTGAACTCCGAGGTCCCGTAGTTGAAGACCTGCGTGCCCACGATGTCGTTGGGCATGAGGTCCGGCGTGCACTGGATGCGGTGGAAGGAGCCGGAGATCGCGCCCGCGAGGGTCTGCGCGGCGGTCGTCTTCGCGAGGCCCGGCACCGACTCGAGGAGGATGTGGCCCGAGCAGATGAGCGTCGAGACCATCGCGCGGCGCAGGGCCCCCTGGCCGACGACGCGCTGCCGGAAGAACGCGTCGATGCGGGCGACGAGCTCGACGGCCCGCTCGCGGTCCTTCATGGTCACGGTGTCCTGAGTCATGCGGGCGAGTATTCCAGGCGTCTTGTCCGCTTCCCGCGCATCCGTGCCCTCCGCCCACCCCCATCCCCGGGTGAAACCCACCGCGTCCCCTCTCCGCCCCTCCCCCGCCCCCTGTGCGGACCGCAAAGAGGTTGTGCGGACTCGCCTGCGCGCACAATCGTCCGTGCGGACTGTTGTGCGCGCACAACGTTCCGCAGAAGTGGGGAGTGGTGGGTGGCGCGCGCACAACGCTCCGCAGAAGTGGGGAGTGGTGGGTGATTCGCGCGCAACGTTCCGCACGTCGCGGGCGAACTAGGGTGGAGGGGTGGATCGGCGCGCGTTCTGGGCTGCCGGGCGGCTCGTGGTGCTGCTCGGTGCCGCCGTCGTCGTCGCCCTGCTCGCGGTGCGCTTCTCGGGGGCTGCGCTGCCCTTCGCGATCGGCGACCCTGGGGAGCTCGTGCGCTGGGGCACGCCCGTCGCGAGCTCGCTGCGCAACCTTCTGGCCGCAGCCACAGTGGGCTGTCTCGTGCTCGCCGTCGGGATACTGCCGCGCAAGGTCACCGCGAAGGGGCGCTCGAGGTCCGACGCCGAGGTCGACGGGCGCGCGTACCCCGCAGCGCTGACCCTCGCTGGCGGCTTCGCGGTCGCCTGGACGCTCGTGAGCGTGCTGCACCTCGCCTTCACCTATGCGCGCGCCGGCCGCACTCGCCTCGACGACCCGGGCTTCGGCGAGCAGCTCGTCCACTTCGCGACCGAGGTGACCCTCGGGCGGTCGCTGCTCGCGACCGTGATCGTCGCGGCCCTCGTCTCGGTGCTCGCGCTCGCGGTGGCGACCCCCACGGGCGCGGCCTGGACCCTCGCGCTTGCTGTGAGCGCCTTCGCCTTCCAGGCCTCGACGGGCCACGCCTCGCAGAACTCCTCCCACGAGCTCGCGCTCTCGGCGCTCTTCCTCCACCTGCTCGGGGCGGCGGTGTGGATCGGGGCGCTCCTCGGGCTCGCCCTGCTGGCCGCGCGGCTCGGACAGGACGCCGCGCCCGCCGTGCGGCGCTTCAGCTCCCTCGCCGGCTGGTGCCTCGTGGCGGTGGGCGTCTCGGGGCTCGTGAGCGCGATGCTGCGCGTGGGCGCGATCGACCAGATCGGCTCGCGCTACGGGCTGCTCGTGCTCGCCAAGGTTGCGCTGCTCGCGGCCCTCGGCCTCCTCGGGCTCGCGCACCGCCGCTTCGTGATCCGGCGCCTCGAGGGCGGGTCCTCGGTGCGCGTGCTGCTGTGGCGGCTCGTGCTCGTCGAGCTCGCCGTGATGGGCGCCGTCTCGGGCGTCGCCTCGGCCCTCGCCTCGACACCCACGCCCGTGCCCGACGAGCCGCCCCCCGCGCCCACCCCCGCGCAGATCGTCACGGGCCACCTCTTGCCGCCCGAGCTCACGGCCGTGCAGTGGGTCGCGCAGTGGCGCTGGGACGTCATCATCTCCTTCGGGTGCGCCGCCGCCCTGATCGTGTACCTGCGCTGGGTGGCACGCCTCCACCGGCGCGGCGACACGTGGCCCGTGGGGCGCACGGTGAGCTGGGTGCTCGGCGTCGTCGTCCTCGTCTGGACGGGCAACGGCGGGCCGGCCATGTACGGGCACGTGCTGTTCAGCGCGCACATGGTCCAGCACATGATCCTCGCGATGGTGATCCCGATCTTCCTCGTGCTCGGGGCGCCCGTGACCCTCGCGATGCGCGCCCTGCCCCCGCGCCACGACGGCTCGCGCGGCCCGCGGGAGTGGATCCTGACGATCGTCCACTCGCGCTACGGGCAGTTCTTCGCCCACCCCGTGGTGGCCGCCGTGAACTTCGCCGGCTCGATGATCGTCTTCTACTACTCGCCCGCCTTCGAGCTCGCGCTGCGCACCTACGCGGGGCACCTCGCGATGACGATCCACTTCCTTCTCGCGGGCTACTTCTTCGCCAACGCGCTCATCGGCGTCGACCCGGGGCCGAAGCGCATCGGGTACCCGCAGCGCCTCCTGCTGCTCTTCGCGACCATGGCCGCGCACGCCTTCTTCGGGGTCGCGCTCACCACGGGCGAGCTGCTGCTCGTGCCCGACTGGTTCGGGCTGCTCGGCCGCGAGTGGGGGCCCTCGGCGATCGAGGACCAGCAGCGCGGGGGCGCGGTGGCCTGGGGCATCGGGGAGATCCCGGTGCTCGCGCTCGCGGTGCTCGTGGCGATCGCCTGGACGCGCGAGGACGAGCGCACGGCGCGGCGTCGGGACCGCAAGGTCGAGCGCGAGGGGGACCTCGAGCTCGAGGAGTACAACGCGATGCTCGAGCGGCTCGCGCGCGGGGAGCGCTGAGCGCCCGGTGTCGCCCCGGAGCCCTGGCCTGTAGGTTGGCGCGCCATGGGTCTCTTCTCGAAGCAGGGCGCTGAGGGCGCCGAGGGCAGCACCGTCCCCCAGGCGGCGATCGACGCCTTCTGGGCCTGGTGGGCCGAGGGCGGCAAGGCCGAGGCGAGCGAGCTCTTCGCGGGCCGCGGGGACGAGCAGCGCTTCGCCGTCTTCGGCGAGCAGCTCGGCGAGCTCGTCAAGGCGATCGGCGACCTCGCCGTGGCGACGGGCCCGGGCCGCTCCGCGAGGCACCTGCTCGTGGTGACCGCGGGTGGCGACCCGGACCTTCGCGAGGCCGCGGCGGCCTGGCTCGCGAGCGCCCCCGCCCCCGACGAGGAGTTCGAGTACGCCGACCACCGCCAGCCGCATCCCGACCCCGCGAGCCTCACGTTGCGCTTCGACGGCGGCGAGCTCGACCTCGCGGACACGACGATCCTCACCGAGGTCGACGGCCCCAAGGTGCACGTCCAGGTCGCCCACCCGCGCTTCGCCGAGCTCGAGGAGGAGGACCGCTTCCAGGTGACCTTCCTCTTCCTCGACGCGGTGCTCGGCGAGCGCGACGTCGAGGGCCGCATCGGCGAGATCCAGGTGGTGCCGCAGCACCCCCTCGGTTCCTCGCCGCGACCGCTGCTCGAGCTGCCGGGCGTCCTCGCCGCCGCGGGCTGAGCCCTAGGCCCTCGCGGCCTCCACGAGGACGGCGGCCAGCTCGGCCGGGCGGGAGAGCATCGGCCAGTGCCCCGTGGGCAGGTCGACCCAGCTGAGCTCCTGCCACTCGAGCAGCTCGGTGTGGAAGGGCGGGCCGGGCGAGGCGATCTCCCGCAGCACGTGCGAGGGGATCGAGGTGCACACGACCGTCGCGGGCACCGAGAGCCGCGCGGGGTTCGAGACGCGCACGGGCTCTCGCGCCACGCCCGCCGGCTGGGGCACCGCGAGGGAGCGCAGGCGCTCGAGGCCCGCCTCGTCGATCCCCTCGACGCTCGAGCCGTTCGCGGCGAGCTCCTCCCACGAGGGGAAGGGCAGCTCGACGGCCTCGGGCTCGAGGCCGCCGTGGAGCCTGGCGCCGTCCACGAGCGGGCCGGTGTCGACGAAGACGACCCGCCGCACTCGCTCGGGGGCGCGGTCGGCGACCTGTTGGACGAGGGCTCCCCCGCCGCTGTGGCCCACGAGAACCACCTCGCCCTCGAGGCTCTCGAGGAGCTCGAGCACGGCCCGGACGTGCTCCTCGCGACCGATGCCGGAGCGGTCCGCCTCGGGCTCGAGGCCGGGGAGAGTGACGGGATGCGGAGTCAGTCCCGCTGCACGGAGCGGGCCGACGACGGCGTCCCAGGCCCACGCGCCGAGCCAGAAGCCGGGGACGAGAACGATGTGCTGAGAGCTGTGCGTGGTGTCCATGTACCCACTGTCGAAGCACCTTGGTGACACCGTTCTGTCACCATTGTTGGCGGAGGGTCGAGACATGAACCGCACCGAGCGCCTCTACGCCGTCGCCGAGGAGCTCCGCCGCGCCGGACGCCAGGGCACCACGGGCCCTCTGCTCGCGCGCCGTCTCGAGGTGAGCGAGCGGACCATCAAGCGCGACATCTCCGCCCTCCAGCAAGCGGGTCTGCCCATCTGGGCCCAGGCAGGGCCAGGCGGGGGCTACGTGCTTGACGAGGTCGCAAGCCTGCCCCCGGTGAACTTCTCCCCGAGCCAGGCGGTTGCCGTGGCCGTCGCCCTCGCGACGCTTCCCGAGGGCAGCCCCTTCTCCGCCGACGCTCGTGCCGCGCAGGGGAAGGTTTGGGACGCCCTGGGCGGCTCGGACCGCGAGCGCGCGCAGCGTCTCGCCGCCCGGGTGTGGTCCCGCCCGCCGGAGGCCGCAGGCCGGGAACCGCACGCCGACCCGACGGTGCTGCGTGCCCTCGAGCAGTCCCTCGCGAGCGAGCGCGTGCTCGCGATCCGCTACCTGGACGGCGCAGGCACGGAGTCGAGCCGCCGCGTCGAGCCCGTGATCCTCGCCCACACGGGCGCGCACTGGTACCTCGTGGCCTGGTGCCAGCTGCGCCTCGCGATCCGTTGGTTCCGCGTGGACCGCATCGCGCGCGCGGACCTCACGAGCGAGAGCTACGTGCCGCGCCCTGTCGCCGAGGCGGGCGAACCCCCGGCCGAGGCCGCGCCCGTGGCCTGAGGGGCCCGACCCTCCCGCGACGTGGACGCCTCGGCATACCCGGCGCCGCCTCGGTGTTCACTGGCTTCGTGACGAGCGACCGACTTCCCCGCGTGCGCGCCTCCGAGCTCGCCGGCCGCGGCTGGCTGAACACGGGCGGGCGCGACATCACCCTGGCCGAGCTGCGCGGCAAGATCGTCCTCCTCGACTTCTGGACCTTCTGCTGCATCAACTGCCTGCACGTCCTCGACGAGCTGCGCGAGATCGAGGAGCAGTACCGCGACGTGCTCGTGGTGATCGGCGTGCACTCCCCGAAGTTCGTCCACGAGGCCGACCCCGTCGCGCTCGCGGCCGCCGTGGACCGCTACGAGGTCCACCACCCCGTGCTCGACGACCCCGAGCTCGTCACCTGGTCCGCCTACACGGCGCGTGCCTGGCCCACGCTCGTGGTGATCGACCCCGAGGGCTACGTCGTGGCGCACATGGCGGGCGAGGGCCACAAGAACAACGTCAAGGTGCTCGTGAGCGAGCTCGTGGCCAAGCACGAGGCGAAGGGCACGCTGCACCGCGGCGACGGCCCCTACGTCCCGCCCGCCCCGAGCGCCACGACCCTGCGCTTCCCCGCCAAGGCGATCCGCCTGCCCAGCGGGAACCTCCTCGTGGCCGACGCCGGTCATCACTCCCTCGCCGAGCTCGCCGCCGACGGCGAGACCCTGGTCCGCCGCATCGGCTCGGGCGAGCGCGGCTTCGCCGACGGCGGCCCGGATGCGGCGACCTTCTCCGAGCCCAACGGCCTGTGCCTCGTGCCCGAGCAGCTGCGCGAGCAGCTCGACGCCGACGTGCTCGTCGCCGACACCGTGAACCACGCGATCCGTGCGGTGCGCCTCGCGGACGGCCACGTGCGCACCGTCGCCGGCACGGGCGAGCAGTTCATGGTGGGCGGCGCCGAGAACGTGCTGCCCGCCCCCGCCTCGCGCTTCGCCGCGCTCCCCGGCCTCCTGGGCGGCGCCGAGGACCGCTCCGGGAACTACTACGACGGCGACCCGCTGCGCATCCGCCTCACCTCGCCCTGGGACGTGGCCTTCTCTGCGGAGCTCGGCGGCTTTGTGATCGCGATGGCCGGCAACCACACCATCTGGCTGCTCTCGGAGGACCTGCGCTCGATCCGTCGCCTCGCGGGGACCATGAACGAGGGCCTCGTGGACGGCCCCGGGGCCGAGGCCTGGTTCGCGCAGACCTCGGGCCTCGCGGTGTCCGACGACGGCCGCATCTGGCTCGCCGACTCCGAGGTCTCGGCCCTGCGCTGGCTCGAGCCGGTCTCCTCCCGCGAGGTCGAGGCACACACCGCGGTGGGCGCGGGCCTCTTCGACTTCGGGCACCGCGACGGCGCTGCGGACCAGGCGCTCCTGCAGCACCCGCTCGGTGTCGCCGTGCTCCCGGACGGTTCCGTGGTGGTCGCCGACACCTACAACGGGGCGGTCCGCCGCTGGGCGCCGTCGTCGGCGGAAGGCGAACCGGCGCAGGTGACCACCCTCGCGCGGGACCTCGCCGAGCCCTCGGGCCTCCTCGTCGAGACGGGCGAGGACGGCGAGATCGACCTGCTCGTGGTCGAGTCGGCCGCGCACCGCATCTCGCGACTGCGCCTCCCGGCCAGGCTCGCGGGAGAGATCCTCGACGGCGGCGCGCACCGCACGCAGCGGCCCGTCTCCGAGATCGCCTCGGGCGAGGTGCTGCTCGACGTGGCCTTCACTCCCGCCGCGGGCCAGAAGTACGACGACCGCTTCGGGCCTTCCACGCGCCTGCAGGTGTCCTCCTCCCCGCCCGAGCTGCTGCTCGAGGGCGCGGGCGACGACATCCCCCTGCGCCGCACCCTGCGCATCAACCCTGCGGTGACCGAGGGCGTGCTGCACGTGACCGCCCAGGCTGCGTCCTGCGACGCGGACCCGGAGATCGAGTTCCCCGCCTGCCACCTCAACCAGCAGGACTGGGGCGTTCCCGTGCGCGTGGTCGAGGGCGGACCGGCCGTGCTCGAGCTCCCGCTGCTCGGCTGAGAATCCTCTGGCGCGGCCCGCGCACTCGCGGGACGATCACGCCGTGAGCCCCTACGTCCGCCCTGCCGTCGAGAGCCTGGTGTTCTTCGACGCCCAGGGCCAGGTCATCGACTACGGCAACCGCTGGTCGGGCTCCCCGCCCGACGACTCCTACTCGGTGGACTCCCACACCGAACGCTTCGCCCCACTGCTCACGGTGGCCGAGGCGCTGATCGAGTACCTCGAGGCGAGCTTCGAGGTCGATGTCCTCGAGGGCCCGGAGGTCGTCGCGAAGATGCTTCGCCCCCGCGAGGAAGCCACGCGCACCGTGCGCCTCGAGCCCCGTGACCCGCGCAGCGCCCCGCTGACGATCCAGCTCGTCCCCTACCCCGGCGTCGGCGTCGAAGCCGGCATCCTCCGGCACTCCTTCTTCCCCCACTGCGGCTGCGACGCCTGCGACGAGACCTGGGAGAGCCAGGCCGAGGGCCTCGAACAGCTCGTTCTCGCGGTGGCCGACGGCGGCTTCTGGGAGCGGCCCAGTCCTGGCGGCAGCTCGTGGGTCCACACCGGGCACGAGCACTCCGAGGGCGGAGAGTCCGGCTCGGTCGACGCGAGCGTGTACCCGGCCGCTCGGCTCGAGGCCTTGCGCGACCCGCGGCGACCCGAGTCAGGTCGCTGGGCGCCATGGCCCCGGCGGCAGGTCAGCCCGGCCTTGTCGGACGGGGAGCCCCAACCCGGCGGGGCCGCGGAGTCGACCCCGCAATGATCAGGGGAGCCGGCCCTCGAGGAGAGCGGTCACGGCCTTCTGCTTGGCCTCGCCCGAGCAGTCGCTCGTGTAGTTCGTCCAGTCGGCGCCGAGCTCGAGCGCGACGCAGTCGGCCGAGCGCTCCATCCACTTCGCACCGAACACGGGCTTGAGTGCCGCGTCGAGCTTCCAGTAGCCCGACCACCAGTCGCCCTTCTTCGCGTTCTTCGCGATGACGGCACCCTGGTAGTAGTGCGCGATCTCGTGCTTGACGGTGGCCTCGACGCGCTCGGGCTGGGCCTCGAAGCGGTGGGAGTTGAGCATCATCACGGTGGGCCGGTCGAGGCGGACGCCGCCCAGGTGCGTGCCGATGTCGGGGTGGTCCCAGGCGATCTCGACGTTCTCCCCGCCGGGCAGGGCAGCGAGGACCGCGGCGGCGTGCTCGCGGACGTCGGCGGGCTGCTGCACCGCGGCAACCGCCTCGTCGTCCTCGGATCCCGTCGCACCCGCGGGCGGGGCGTCGGCAAGGCGCGCCGCGAGGCGCTCGCGCAGCGGGCTCTCGCGCTCGACCCGAGCCAGGGCGGAGAGGATCCCGGGGTTCAGGTGGTCGGGGAGGACGCCGGCCTGGACCGGGCTCAGCCGCACCGTCGCGAGAGCCGCGCGGACCTGCTCGGCAGAGAGCCGATCAGCGTGCGCGGAGCTCGCCGACATGCCTACGCCCAGGCTCGCGAGCGCCACGAGGGCGAGCGCGCGAAGGCGGGGGCGAGAGAGCTGCACCCTTCCCTTATCGGCGACTCACCCGGAGGGAGCAAACGCGCTTCGGACATATCCGGCCACCCCTCTGGGGATAGGTCCCGACTAGTCCATAAAGGTCGGATTTTTCACCCGGTGACCCGGCGCGTCCGCTTGACGCCGATCGAAGACGGTTTGGGGAGGCTCCCGCGCCGAGTTCTCCAGCGCGGCCGGGTCAGGCGGGGTAGCGCTCGCCGAGCTGGCGGAACAGCTCGGTGTTGAGGTCGAAGGCGTGCTGCGCCTCGGCGACCACCTGGTCCACCTCGGCCCCGTCGAAGGGCAGGGCGTCGAGGCGAGCGCGGTACTCGTCCTTGTAGACCTTCGGCTTGGGGATCTCGGTGAAGTGGTAGAAGGACACGCCTTCCTCACCCAGGCCGTAGTGGCGCTGCACGAGCTGCTTGATCGCCTGGCCCCCCGAGAGGTCACCGAGGTAGCGCGTGTAGGCGTGGGCGACCCAGCCGCCGAACCACGAGTCGAGCTCGCGCAGGCGCTCGGCGTAGGCGAGGGTCGCGGGGAGCACCTCGATGGTCTCGCGCCAGTCCGCTCCGAAGAGGAACTCGAGGTCGGCCTCGAGGGAGGGCACGCGGATGAGCTCGTCGAGGACGAGGCCGTGGTCCGCGCCCTGGGCGCGCAGCGCGAAGCCCGTCTCCTCGAGCGCGACGTAGATCGCGTGGTGCTGCGCGAGGTAGTCGGCGTAGGCGGCGCGGTGGAGCTGGCCCCTCATGAGGCGCGTGATGAAGGTCTGGGTCTCCGCGGTCTCGTGCTGGGGGCGGGTGCCGCTGCGCAGCTTCGCGGAGAGGGTCGCGGATGCCTCGTCGACGACGGCGGGCGCGGGCGGCTCGACAACAGTGGTCACGCAGGTGCTCCAGCACGGGTGGGTCGCGAGTGCGACGTGGATCTGACAGGTGGTCAGGAAGACCTCGAGAAGCGTAACCGAGGAACTTAGGTTTGCCTATCCTGTCTCGCCGGCGTGAGACGAGCTCGTGGGTGGGTCGGTCTCAGGCCGCCGCGTCGTCGGCGTCGGCCTTGTTCTCGCTCGAGGCGCCCACGGCCCGCAGCACGAAGCTGACCGTCTGCTCCACGGTCGCGCGATCGGTGCGCGGCACGCCCGAGCCGTCGAGGACGTGGCTGCGCAGGCACGCGTTGACGAGCGGGACCGTGATGTCGAGGTCCTGGTCCGCGAAGATCCCGGAGTCCATCCCGGACTGGATGATCCGCCGCAGCACGCTCTCGACCATGACCGCGTGGTCACCGAGCTTGCTGCGCGTCCCACGGCCCACCACCGAGCGCAGGTCCGGTCCGGGCGCGAAGGAGAAGGCGGTGCGCAGGCGAGCGTTCTGGCGCACGTAGATGCGCAGCTGCTCGACGGGGTCGTCGACCTCCTCGAGCGCTCGCGTGAGGTTCGCGACGTACTGCTCGGTCTCGTGAGCGATGAAGCCCAGGAGCAGCGCGTCCTTGTCGGCGAAGTGGTTGTAGACGGCGGTGCGCCCGACGCCGGCCCGCGTGGCGATGTCCGCGAGGGTGATCGAGTCGAAGCCGCGCTCGGCCATGAGGGTCGAGAGGGCGGTGTAGAGCTTGTGGCGGGTCTGGGCGCGGTGCTCCTGGAGCGACCCGCCGATGATCTTCGGCATGGTGACATTCTCTCACGTCGTGTCACCAAACCTGACCGCGCTGCCTTGGCAGGATCTGGGCCGACGACGGCGGACGATGCATGGTGCTGCGCTGGTGGGCCGGTCTAGGTTCGAGCGCATGAGCGAATCGACGAACCCCATCCCCCCGGACACCAAGGACTGGACCTGGGTGCTCGAGCGCCCCTGCCCCGAGTGCGGCGTGAGGGTCGGCGCGATCTCTCTCGAGGAGATCCCGGCGATCGTGCGCGCGACCATCCCCTTGTGGCGCGCCGCGCTCGCGGCGCCCGAGGCGCGCACCCGTCCCGAGCCCACCACGTGGTCCCCGCTCGAGTACGGGGCGCACGTGCGCGACGTGCACGAGGTGTTCGGCGGGCGCTTGCGCCTCATGCTCGCCGAGGACGGCGCGCGCTTCGCCAACTGGGACCAGGACGAGGCGGCCGTCGAGGGGCGCTACAGCGAGCTCGACCCGGCCGAGGTGGCTGAGCAGCTCGCGACCGGTGCTGAGGAGCTCGCCTCGGCGGTCGAGCAGCTGCGCCCAGAGCAGGCGAGCCACCGGGGGCTGCGCTCGAACGGCTCGGAGTTCACGGTGCTGACCTTGCTGCAGTACTACCTGCACGACTCGCTGCACCACCTGTGGGACGTAGGGCAGCCTCTGCCGGCCCTGCCCGCGGGAGCGGCCTGACCCGTCGTGCCCTCGCCGGCCCGTGCGGCCGGTGCCTTGCCGCGCCGCTGCAAGCTCACCGCGCGTCTCAATGGGCGAGACGATTTCCGCAGGTCATGCACAACTTTTGTCCACACCCCTGTGCCTATCCGGGGTGTGACGCACGACACGTTGTGGACGAGCTTGTGGGTAAAGAATTCCCCTCGTGTTGTTTAAGAGAAGTGCTTGCGAGCTCTCTCGGGCCCCGGGTAGAAATAAGCCATCGGGACAGACGGACCGGGGCAGAGAACAGGGAGACCTGAAGGAAGCACCGGGGACCGAGGTTCCGAGATCGACCGGAGAACGGCGAACCACCTCGACGGGGCAACCCGAAGAGCTGCGGATGACGACGCAGGTGTTCGACATGGACCCGGCCGATGCATCACCCAAGGTCTTGACCGCGTGCGGCTGGTTCGCCGGCAGCGCGTATGGATGGACCGAGCCGCACCGTCAACAGCGGCGTCGATGGGGCCGGGCAACTGGCCACGAGCGACGGGTGATCGCAGCAAGGCCCCTCGGACGCTTACTCCGAGGGGCCTTCGCTGTGTTGCCCCCAGACTACGGTCGTGGGCCGGATCCGGCCCGGCGCGACACGCCCCGCGCGGCTGACCCGGAGGTGAGGGTCCCCGCTCGTCCTCCGCTCGAGCCGCCCGTCGCGCTCGGTGCGGCGCGACACGCCGCCTGGTGATAACCGGACACGGCGTTCCCGTAACAGTCTTGGTCCAGGCGCGAAACACGTTCGCAGCATCTGCTCCATAACGTCGACGCATGACGGCCACGCCCTCGCTCCCCGCAGTGTCCCCGTCCGCGGCCTCGAGCCGAGCGACGTACCTCGTGGTGCCCCAGCTCGCCCAGCTCGCGCCGCTCGCCCGCGCCTGGTTCCCCGAGGCCGAGTGGGTCGTCGAGCCCTCGCGCACCTCGAGCCGTCCCGCCGCCGTCGGCGCTCGCTTCCGCGGCCTCACGAGCGAGGCGACGAGCCAGCCCGGCCAGCTGCGGCTCACGTGGGCCGCGCACCTCGAGGGCCCTGTCGAGGCGGGAGAGCTCGAGGCGGCAGGCCTGGACCCGGTGGCCAAGGGCGTCGTGCTCCGGCTGTGCGTGGCCCCCGGCTCGCCGGCCGACCCGCGCCTGCTCGCCTGGCTGCGCGCCGCAGCGCGTCGCTCGGGCGGCTCGGTCCTCCACGGCGCGGTGCCCGGCGTGCCCAGCCCGCGCTCGGCTCCCGGGGTCTCCGGCTTCGGTGCAGCCCCTGCGGAAGCGGCGAGCGTCGAGCGCGCCGAGCCGGAGTCCGCCGTCGAGCTGGCCGTCTACTCCGCGGTGCCCGTCGCCCCCGAGGTGACGCTCGGCCTGGTGCGCGCCGTCGTCCCCTCCGCGAGGATCCTCTCCGCCCCCGGCCCGGACGAGGGCATCGCGCCCTACGTCCTCGCGCTCCCCACGCAGTTCGACGGCACGGTCGAGCTCCGCTTCTCCCGAGCGGGCGAGCTGCCCGTGTGCCTGCTCGAGCTCGACTGGCGCGAGTACGGCCCCTTCGCGTACCGCGCGACCTGGCAGCCTCCGTTCGAGATGAGCAGCACGACGGACGACTCGCTCTCCCGGGTCGCCCGGGCCCGGGTGCGACCCCTCGTGGCCCGGGTGATCTTCTCGATCCAGCGCGCCGCCGGGGGCGCCGTGGTGGACGAGGACGGCTTCGTGCTCTCGCACGACGAGCTCGTCGCGCGCGCGGTCTCGATGTAGCGCGCGCTCCCGGCGGACCGACGTCGGGCATCCCCCTGGTGGGGGGCGGGCTCCCTCGTGCTGCGCGCCACCGGGTCCTGCGGGACCCTTGCAGCGGCTCACCCAGACCTCCGGGCGGCTACTATCGGCCCGGAAGGGGGGATTGCCCGAAGATGACCACTGTCGCTCCAGGCGCGCGAGACGCCGGCTCGGGCTCCGCCGACGGCGTCTCGATCCTCGCTCCGCGCGAGGTACCGCTCGGCGGGCTGCGCGCGATGACCGTGCGCCGCACCCTCCCCCAGCGCGTGCGCTCGACGATCGGCGCCTTCTGCTTCCTGGACCACTACGGCCCCGACAACGTCGCCCGCACCGGGGGCATGAAGGTCCCCCCGCACCCGCACACCGGGCTGCAGACCGTGACCTGGCTCTTCTCGGGCGCCGTCGAGCACCGCGACTCCCTCGGCACGCGCATCACGGTGCGCCCCGGCGAGCTCAACCTCATGACGGCGGGCCGCGGCATCGCGCACTCCGAGGACTCGACCTCGAGCACCACGGTGCTGCACGGCGTCCAGCTGTGGACGGTGCTCCCTGCGCGCTTCATGGGTGTCGATCCGCAGTTCGAGCACTACGTGCCGGAGCCGGTCGACCTGCCCGGGGCGCGCGTGCGCGTCTTCCTGGGGGCGCTCGCGGGGCGGGTCTCGCCGGTGCGCGTGTTCTCCTCGCTCGTCGGGGCGGAGATCTCCCTCGCGCCCGGCGCGGAGCTCGAGCTCGACATCGCGAGCTCTTTCGAGCACGGGTACCTCCTGGACGAGGGTGCGGTGGCGGTCGACGGGCAGCGGCCCCAGCGCGGCGAGCTCCTCTACCTCCCGCCCGGCCGGCGCAGCGTGCACCTGCGCGCGGGGGCGAGCGGCGGGCGCCTCGTGATGATCGGTGGCATCCCGTTCACCGAGGAGATCGTGATGTGGTGGAACTTCATCGGCCGCTCGCACGAAGAGGTCGTCGAGGCGCGCGCGCAGTGGCAGCGCGAGATCGGCGCCGAGGACGCCGACGGCCCCGCGACCGAGCAACGCTTCGGCATGCCCTCGGGCTACCCCGGCGGGCCCCTCCCGGCCCCCGAGCTGCCCCGCAGCACGAGGCTCAAGCCCCGCATCACCCCGATGCCCCCGCTCTAGGGCACCCTCCCCCACGTACTGGTCGCTTCTGCGCGCAGAAGCGACCGATGGGTGAGGTCTGCGCGCAGTTCCTACCGGAAGTCGGGGAGTCCGGCGGGAGCTCGGCGCGGGTAGGCGGGTGCGGTCGTAGGGTGGCGCTGTGGTGGACCTCTTCGCGCGCGAGAACCTGGTGGCCTGGTGCGTCGTCCCGTACGACGCCGAGCAGAGGGGACCGCGCGAGCGCGCGCAGATGCTCTCCCGGCTCGGGCTGCGGAGGCTCGCGTGGGACTGGCGCCCGCACCACGTGGACCGCCTCGAGGAGGAGCTCGACGCCCTCGACGAGCACGGGATCGAGCTCGTGGGCGTGTGGACCCCGCACTACCTGCCCGCCGAGGGCGGCCCACTGGGATCGCTCGACCCGGACCTCGAGCGGATCCTCGACATCTTCCGCGACCGCGACCTGGCCACGCAGCTGTGGGCCTGCACCGAGCTCGGCCCGCCCGGGCCCGTCGAGCCGCTGCCCGCGGCCGAGCACCGGGCCCTCGTCGAGCGCACGGCCGAGCACCTCGCACCCCTCGCCGAACGCGCTCGCGCCGAGGGCCACACGCTCGCCCTCTACAACCACATGGGCTGGGCGGGCGAGCCCGAGAACCTGCTCGAGGTGATCGCCGCGCTCGAGGCCCGAGGCTTCGAGGGCACGGGACTCGTCTACGTCCAGCACCACGGCCACGCGCACCTCGACCGCTTCGCCGAGGTCCTCGAGCTGATCGGTGACCGCCTCCTCGCTCTCGGGGTCAACGGGATGCTGCCGGGCGCGCACTGGGGCGACGGCAAGGTCCACCCCAACGGCCGCGGCCCGCGTGACCTCGAGCTCGCGCGAGTCATCCTCGACTCCGGCTGGCAGGGGCCCGTGGCCTTCCTCGGTCACACCATGGACGATGTCGAGCTCAGGCTCCTCGACAACCTCGAGGGGATCGACTGGATGCGCGCTCGCCTCGGGCTCTCGGGCGAGGCTGCTCCCACCGAGCCGCCCCCGGCGCGCATCCCGAACCCGCGCTGGCCGCACTGACTCGGCGCCGCGTCGACCTCCGGCCAGTGCTCACCGCCCGTCCCACCACGCGAGCACTGCCGTCCCGAGGTACGTGAGCCACGGCGAGGGCTCGCCCTCGCGCACGTCGACCTCGAACCACACGCGACCGCGCAGCGGCTCGCCCTGGAGCCAGGTGCCGTCGGGCTGACGCTGCGCGCGGACCATCTCGACGGCCTCCGCCATGCGCGGGTCCTGCTTGGGTCCGTCCACCTCGGAGGCCCGGCGGAAGTAGTCGAGGGCGTTGAGCACCGAGTACCGGTGCCGATACGGGTAGACGAAGCGGTCCACCCACGGCCCCACGCGCTCGCCCGTCGAGAGCTTCCGGACGAGGTCCCGCTCGAGCAGGTACTCCTCACCCCGCAGCCGCGCGGCCCGAGTCGAGTCCGTGCCTGCGCCGGCGAGCTCGAGGTCGAGCAGGCCCTTGAGCGCGTTGAGCGTCGAGTGGAAGGAGCTGCGCGTCGAGCCCTCGACCCATTCGCAGTTCCACCCGCCGTCGGGCAGCTGGTGGTCCACGAACCAGGTGGCGAGCCGCGACATGTCCACCCCGAGCCAGAGCCCGTTCGAGAGCGTCCACGAGTTGATGCAGACGTCCACCTCGCCGCCCCAGTAGGGCATGTCCTCGTACTCCCACACGATCTGGTCGAGCTTCTCGGCCGTCCCGCGCTCGCGGAGCACCTGCGGGTCCACTCCCCACTCCCGCAGGTCGTTGAGCACCCAGGTGGTGGCTGTCCAGGGCTGCCCCATGCCGGGCTGCGCCTCGGGCCCCTCGAAGTCGAAGTCGGCGGGGAAGAAGGCCCCGCCCGCCCAGGTGCCGCCCTCGTCCTGGAGCGCGAGGAGCCGCGCCCCGATGCCCTCCGTCGTCACTCTCGAACGCGTCGCCTCCCAGACCTCCGGGGCAGCGCCCAGGAGCTCGCGCTCGACCCGCCAGCGCAGGGCGGGGTCGGTGTCGAGGAGCCAGTCGCGGAGCGTCTCAGTCACCATGTCGCGACGCTAGACCCGGCCGCTGACACCCGCACCGCAGAAAATCGGTCAGCCCGATCGACCCCGCCCTCCTACCGTGGTCGCCATGAGCACCGCCCCCGAGCCCGCCGACTGGCGCCGCGCCGTCGCCGCCCTCGCCAACCCCTACGCGCGCGAGGTCTTCGCGCAGATCGTCCTGGGGCACGAGACCGAGCAGCTCGGCGAGGGCTTCGGGACCGCCCGCCTGCGCAAGGTGCTCGAGACGCTCAGCGGTGCGGGTATCGTCCAGGAGCGCGAGGGGCGGTTCGAGGTGCGGCCCGAGGGCTTCACGGCGCTGCTCGCCTCGGCCCCGCGCGAGGAGCGGACCGGCCCCGAGCGCTACCTCGATGGCCAGGGTCGCATCGACCGCTACCCCACGCGCGGCGACGAGCTGCTCGCCCTGCTGCGGATGATCGCCCAGCGCGTGCTCTCCGAGGGCGAGGTCCTCACCGAGAAGGAGCTCAACGGCCGGCTGCGCGCCTTCACCGAGGACGTCCCGCTCTTGCGCCGGCACCTCGTGGACGCCGAGCTCGTCGAGCGCACGCGTTCGGGTTCCGAGTACGCGCTCGTCGTCGACTGAGACGCCGCCACCCGGCCAGGATCGCGCCTCCCACCGGCGCAACCACGGCCAGTTCGTGTCCAGACCTGGCGCCGAGCGAGAGCTCGGTGCGCAGAGTGTGCCGGTCCTGTGGACATCGCCCCTGACCAGCACCTTCGTCGCTAGTTTCGCCGTGAGGGCGTCCCCGCGGGGAGCAGGGGGCCTCGCGGGCGTCCTCGACGGTGACAGACATCCGGTTCCCGACGGCGAGAGGCAGTGGCGATGAGCCTTCGAGGAGAGCGAGCGGGGCACCTGGCCCTCGCGCTCGTGACGGTAGCGGCGCTCGCGGGCTGCGGCTCCCAAGGCCAGCTCGAGTTCTCGAACCTCGGTCCCGGGGCGGCCGTCGTCGACACGGGCGACCAAGCGGCGTCGCGGGTCGAGGAGCACGGCGGAGTTCTCCTCCTCGACTACGAGTGCACCCCCGGTGACGTGCGGATCTCCTTCGAGGACGGCAGCTCGACGGTGGTGCCCGGGCCGATCTGCTCCGACCAGCGCGTGGTCATCAAGGACGGCGCGGCCACCGTCAAGCCTGCGCGCGCGGACGGCTGACCCACCCCTCACCCGTCCGCACCTCCGCCGACGGCGCGTAGGACGGGCGACCCGGCAGCGCACCGCCCTCGTCCGCGATGCTTGACCGGTGGACCACGCCGCCCTCATCCTGCTGCGCCACGGCGAGAGCGAGTTCAACGCCGCCGGGGTGTTCACCGGCCTGCTCGACGTCGAGGTGACCGAGCGCGGGCGCGAGCAGGCCGCCCACGCCGCTCGACTGCTCGCGGCGGCCGGCCTCGTCCCCGACCGCACCTGGACCTCGCCCATGCGTCGCGCCGCGGTCACCACCGAGGTGCTCGCCGCAGAGCTCGGCCTCGAGCCCGCGAGCATCCTGCGCTCCTGGCGCCTCGCCGAGCGCGACTACGGCTCCCTCACGGGCGTCCCCAAGGTCGAGGCGCGCGAGCGCTTCGGCCCCGAGGGCTACATCACCGTGCGCCGCACCCTCGAGGGCTCTCCCGGCCCGGCCACCCCGGCCGACCGGGCCTCGTGGCCCGTCGCCCCCTACGTCGAGCCCGGATCAGGCCTGCCGACTCCGGGCGCCGGGGAGACACTGCACGACGTCGTGGACCGGGTCGCCCCGCTGTGGCCCGAGCTGCGCGCCGAGCTCGAGGCCGGTCGCCGGGTGCTCGTCGTCGGGCACGGGAACTCCTTGCGCGCGCTGTGCGCCGTCGTCGACTCCCTGGCCCCCGAGGAGGTCCAGGAGCTCAACATCCCGCCCGGCCAGCCGCTCGTCTACGCGTGGTCCGAGGGCGAGCTCGACCCGCGCGGAGGCCGCTACCTCGACGAGGGCGCGCACGCCGAGGTCGAGCGCATCGCCGCCGAGGGCGGGACCTAGCTGGCCCGGTACCCCGCGACGTAGGCCGCGAGGTCGAACCAGGCGGGGGCCTCGAGCTCGGGGCAGATGTCGGGGTTGGCGGCGGCGAAGGCGAAGTTGTCGGCCCACCAGCGCCACACGAGCTCGCGGACGCTGTCGGCGACCCAGGCCGCCTGCTCAGGGTCGAAGCGCGCGGGCTTTTCTCCTTCGAAGCCCTCGTAGCCGAGCGAGTCCGCCGCGCACACCACGCCGCTCGAACCGTCCTCGCCCAGGAAGGCGTACCAGTGGAGCACCCACTGCGAGTCCGAGACGAGGTGCAGCAGGTGGCCGCCGGGCACCGCCTCGAGGAAGTCCCCGGCGTCGAGGTAGGCGTCGGTCGCGCTCCACAGGCGCGCGTGAACCTGCGGGTCGGCGAGGGCGCGCAGGTCCCTCGGGAGCGCGTCGGGGTCGAGGCCCACGGCGGAGAGCAGCTGTTCGAGCCCATCCGCGGTGAGCGGCGTCGTCGCGTGGTGGAAGGAGGTGGGAGACATCCCCTCACCTGCGGGCGCGAGTGCGCGCAGCCAGGACAGCTTGGGGTCCTCGAGCACCTCCCGCGGGAGCTCCGGGAGGGCCTCTCGGTCGTAGGTCGCGTAGGTCCCGCCGTCGTCGTACTCGGTGCCGGGCACCCCCACGGTGATCCACGCCGTCTGCAGCGAGTCGAGCAAGGTCATGGCGCGCATCATCGCAGAGGCGAGCCGTGGAGGCCCCGTGTGCCTCTGGCACCATGGCCGCATGGTCTGGGGGCTGGAGATCACCTACGTGATGGAGCTCTGCCGCGCGGTCGACCACGAGCTGCAGGCCTCGGGGGATGTCGCGATCACGGTGCCGTGCGCCCAGTGCGGGCGCTCGGGCCGCACGCAGATCTTCGGGCCCGAGGGCGGCCGTTGCTCGGGAGGGCGCTCGCTCCCCGCGCATCCCGTCCGCGGAGGGGTCCGCTTCATCGAGCGGGCCGACGACGGCGGCAGCGCGGCGCTGCGTGTGACCCTCGACCTTCCCGAGCTCGAGGCCGAGAGCTCCTCGAGCGAGGACTCCCTCACTACGTGGTCCCGACTCGGCCTCGCCTACCGCTGTCCCCGCACCGGACTCGTGCACGAGGACTCGGTGCAGTCCAACCTGGGGCGACCGAGCGTCTTGCGCTGTCAGTCCTGCGAGGCAGAGCTCGCCACGAGTCGTGAGGCCCCGACGGTCCGCGCCCGAGAAACCGGGTAGAGGAAGCAGAACGGCCCAGCACCCGAGATCTCGGGCCTGGGCCGGTGCTCCGTGGAGCGGGTGACGGGAATCGAACCCGCGCTGTCAGCTTGGGAAGCTGAAGTTCTACCATTGAACTACACCCGCGCAGCGCGCCTGGGGCGTGCGTACTCGCACATCATATCCAGACGTACAAGTAGCGCCGTCCATGCGGCCTCTGTACCTACGGTCCCGTAGGGTTCCGGTCATCTAGAGAGCAGTTGCTCCGCACGACCGACGGCTGAGAAGTCGTTTCGACCCGAAAGGGCCACATGACCTCCACTGTCGACACAGGGTTCCGCCCCACGACTCCCCGCCGTTCCGAAGAGCGCATCGCCGCGACGAACACCTACCGCGACCTGCTGCGCACGGTTCGTGAGGCCGGCCTCCTGCACCGACGGCAGGGCTTCTACCTCTCGGTCCTCGGCGTCCTGACGGCCGCGACCCTCGGCTCCGGGGTGGCCTTCGTGCTCATCGGGCAGTCCTGGTGGCAGCTCGTGGTGGCCGCGTTCCTCGGCGTGATCCTCACGCAGTTCTCCTTCATCGCCCACGAGGCCCTGCACCGGCAGATCTTCGCCTCGGACACCGCGAACGCGCGCCTGGGCCGCTCCCTCGCCAACGCCGTCATCGGCATCTCCTCGACGTGGTGGAACCACAAGCACTCGCGCCACCACGCGAACCCGAACATGGTCGAGAAGGACCCCGACATCGCCCCCGGCGTGCTGCGCTTCACCGAGGAGGACGCGGCGACCATCGGCGGTCGGCTGCGCGGCTTCTTCACGCGCAACCAGGGCTGGGCCTTCTTCCCGCTCATCACGCTCGAGGGCCTGAACCTGCACATCACCTCGGTGCGCTCGCTCATCGGCCGCGACATGACCTGGGCGAAGGCCCGCGAGGTCCTCGTCATCATGACGCGCCTGACCCTCTACGTCGGCGTCGTGGTCTGGGCGCTCGGCTGGGGCCTGGGCCTGGCCTTCATCGGCGTGCAGATGGCCGTCTTCGGCTTCTACATGGGAGCGTCCTTCGCCCCGAACCACAAGGGCATGAAGATCCTGCCCGCAAGCTCTCGCGTCGACTTCTTCACCAAGCAGGTCGTCACCTCGCGCAACATCCGCGGCGGCGTCGTGATGTCGCACGCGATGGGCGGGCTCAACTACCAGATCGAGCACCACCTGTTCCCGACCATGCCGCGCCCGCACCTCGCCCGTGCCCGCGAGATCGTCATGGAGTACTGCGAGACCCTCAAGGTGCCCTACACCGAGACCACGCTCCTGGAGTCTTACGGGATCGTCGTGCGCTACCTCAACGAGGTGGGCCTGCAGGCTCGCGACCCCTTCGACTGCCCGGCGCGCGTCGCGATGCGCTGAGACCGCCCGCCAAGCACGATCGAGAACGGGGCCCCACGTCGTCGGACGTGGGGCCCCGTTCTGCGTGCGCGGCAGGCCGCCGAGCTGAACGGCCCGCCGCTCGCTCGGCCTAGAAGGGGCTGAGCACGAAGTCGACCGAGTGCCCCTCGGGAAGCTCGTCGAGGGAGCTCAGCATCAGGTCCGCCTCCTGCGTCACGGCGCCGACGCCGATGAAGCGGCGCGAGGCGATCTGCAGCAGCTCGCCCTCGGCGTCGCGCACCACGACCGTGACCTCGGCGTTGGTCTCCTCCGCGGCCTTGACCGCGACGTGCGCCTTGAGGCCGACGACGGAGGGCTCGGGGTCGATCTCCCCCGCGACGAGCTCGAGGCCCGGGTCGGTGCGCAGCGACTCCTGCAGGCGGGTCGCGGTGCGGAAGCCGACGGTCTGCGCGTCGAGGTCCACGCCGTCGGCGGTGGGCTCGAGCACACCGGCGAGCAGCGTCTTCTCGCCCTGGCGCAGCAGCGTGTAGGCCGAGCCCTCGCCGATCACCTGGTCCGAGGCGTCCACGGCCTCGAGCTCGATGATCGCGCCCACCATGTCCCGCGGGAAGGCGGTGGCGTCCACGTGAAGCACCCAGTAGGAGCCGTTCTGGCCGGTCCACATCTCGGCTCCGGTGAGCTCGACGGTCTCGAGCTCGGCGTCGCTGAGAGCCTCGGCGGTGGCCGGGGCCTCAGGGCGGTTCGAGGCGTCCTTGAGGGTGTCGAACAGGCCGGGCAGCCACTGCCAGGCCGCAAAGGCGGAGAGGGCGAGGGCGAGGACGCCGCCGACGGTCCAGCGCCTGGCGAAGGCGGACAGGCGGCTCGGCCTGGCCTCCTGGGCGCTCTCGGTGGTGCTGGGCGGGCTCTGCGTGGGCGTGGTCATGGGGTCCCCCTGCGTCGTTGGATAACGGACAAAGGGTTCTACACGCCCGAGCCGTGACTGGTTCACGCGTCTCGCCGTACGAGCAAGTAGAGTCGCCACCCGCATGCGCTCTTCCCCCTTCGACTCGCTGCCTCCCGCGTATCCCCTCCGGGCTCCGTGGGGGACCGCATCGAGCCTGCGTGCGTGGCAGCAGGAGGCCTTCGACCGCTACCTCGCCGAGGCCCCGCGCGACTTCCTGTGCGTCGCCACGCCCGGCGCCGGCAAGACGACCTTCGCCCTGCGCGTCGCCCACCACCTGCTGAGCTCGCGCACCGTCAAGCGCGTCATCGTGGTCACCCCCACCGAGCACCTCAAGACCCAGTGGGCCGACGCCGCAGCGCGGGTGGGCATCCAGCTGGACCCCGGGAACGGCGGGGCCCGGCGAGGGCGCTCTCGCGAGTTCGACGGCTCCGTGGTGACCTACGCCGGGGTCGCCCTGCGCGCCTACGCCTACGAGGCGATCTGCAACGCGACCGACGTCCTGGTGATCTTCGACGAGATCCACCACGCGGGCGACTCGCGCTCCTGGGGCGACGCGCTGAGCGACTCCTTCGAGGCCGCGCGCCGTCGGCTGTCCCTCACCGGCACGCCCTTCCGCTCCGACGAGCACCCCATCCCCTTCGTCAGCTACGAGGAGACGGCCCCGGGCGTGAAGACCTCGCGCCCCGACTACGTCTACGGCTACGCCGAGGCGCTCGCCGACCACGTGGTCCGCCCCGTGATGTTCATGAACTACGGCGGCCCTATGCGCTGGCGCACCAAGGCTGGCGACGAAGTCTCTGTGGACCTGGGCACCCCGCTCACCAAGGACATGACGGCCCACGCCTGGCGCACGGCCCTGTCCCCGACGGGAGAGTGGATCCCCGCGGTGCTGCGCGCCGCGGACGTCCGGCTCACCGAGGCACGCAAGCACGTGCCCGACGCCGGGGGCCTGGTCATCGCCTCCGACCAGACCCAGGCGCGCGCCTACGCCCGGATCCTGCACGAGCTCACCGGCGCCAAGCCCACCGTGGTCCTTTCCGACGAGGCCGGCGCCTCCAAGCGCATCGAGGAGTTCTCGGCTTCCGAGGAGCGCTGGATGGTGGCCGTGCGCATGGTCTCCGAGGGGGTCGACGTGCCGCGGCTCGCCGTCGGCGTCTACGCGACGGCTACCTCTACGCCCCTGTTCTTCGCCCAGGCCGTGGGCCGCTTCGTGCGGTCGAGGCGTCGCGGCGAGGTTGCGACGGTCTTCCTGCCCACCGTGCCGATCCTGCTCTCGCACGCCGCGGCCCTCGAGCGCCAGCGCGACCACGTGCTCGGCAAGCCCAAGGACGCGGGCGGGCTGTGGGACGAGTCCGAGGCGCTCCTGGCCGAGGCGAACCGCGAGCAGAAGGCCTCGGACGACCTGCTGGGCGAGTTCGAGGCCCTCGAGTCCCAGGCGAAGTTCGACCACGTGCTCTTCGACTCCCAGGCCTTCGGCATGCACGCCGAGCCGCTCTCCGAGGACGAGCACGACTTTCTCGGCCTGCCCGGCCTGCTCGAGCCGGATCAGGTGCGGGTGCTGCTCGCCGAGCGTCAGAAGCGCCAGGTCCGACGGCGAGAGCGCATGGACCGCCGCGCCGAGCAGCCCACCGCGGCGCTGCACCGGGCCCTCGAGGCCAAGCGCAAGGAGCTCAACTCCCTCGTGTCCCAGTTCGCGCGCTCCTCGGGGGTGCCGCACAGCCACGTGCACGCGCGCCTGCGCCGCGAGTGCGGGGGCCCGCCGCTCGCCAAGGCCACGCAGGAGCAGGTGGACGCGCGCATCGCGACGGTGCGGCGCTGGTTGTTCAGCTGAGGCGAGCGCCGGGCCCTCAGCTGCCGTTCGCCTGGATCTCCACGGTGCTGCCCGGCGGGACGCTCACGAGCTCCCAGATCTGCACCACGGTCGTCTCGGTCCCGCCGACGGGGACCTCCCACACGTAGCCCGAGGACCCCGCGACCGGGACGCCGTCCTCGTCGCGGACGACGACCGTCACGACCCCCATCGAGACCTCCTCGTCCTGCGCCTCGACGACCACCTCGATGCTCAGCGACGAAGAGCCGGGGACCACCGTGGAGTCGACCACCCGCAGGCTGCCCTCGCTCGCCGAGCGGTAGGCCTGGAAGTCGTGGACGAGGTACTCGGTGTCGAGCGTGCCTACCTCGGCGTCCTCGGGGACGATGTAGCCGACGATCCGAGCCCGCGAGTCCGGAGCGACGCTCGCGCTGACCCAGCCGGTGCCCACGAGCTCGTCGTCGGCGTCGAAGGCCTCGACCGAGCCGGAGATGCTGACCGTGTGGTCGAGGGGCTCGGTGGTGGTGACGTCGTAGAGGAAGAAGGTGCCCTCCCCGGACTGCCACATCTCCTCGTTGACGACCTCGACCTCGGGATCCTCGGGGAGCTCGAACGCCGAGGGGAAGTCGTCGATGTCGCCGAGGTCGGGGAAGGCGTCGCCTGCCGTGTCGATCGACGCGACGACGACGCGATAGATGACGAAGGCGATGATGAAGAACCACACGAGTCGGCCGAGACCGCTCTTCTTGCGGGTCGTCGTCGCCGGTCCGGGCGAGGTCGCGCCGCCCCGGACCGGTCCCGAGGCGCTCGGTGTGGCTCCCACGCGCGGCAGTGGACGCGGCGGGGCGGCGACGCGCGGGTTCGGGGCGTTGCCCGCCTGCGGCGGAGGCGGCGGAGCGACCTGGGGACGGTACGCCTGCGCCGGGGGCGGGGGCGTGACCTCTGTCCGGTACGGCTGAGCGGGGGGCGGGGCAGGGACCTGCGTCGAGGCCGTCGTCTGCGGAGCCGCCGTCGGCTGGGCGGTACGGGTCTGCGCCGTCTGCGACTGGGCCGTCTGCGGGGCGGCGGTGCGCGGGCTCGCGGAGCTCGAGGCGGCGCGCCGGGCGACGGCCTGGCGCTGGTAGGCCTCGGCGCGCTCGAGCTCGCGCGCCGTGTACTTCATGGCGGTCGCGCGGTCGAGCAGGCGCGAGGGCGAGCTCGGGTCGCGGATGGTCGAGACCTGCGAGCTCAGCCAGCGCCGGGGGCGCACCCCGCGCGCGGCAGCCTCGTCGAGGGAGACCCAGTGACCCCGGGGCGTGAGGACGTGACCGTTGACCACGTCGCCAGGGCGATAGCTGCCCGGCAGCTCGGGGATCTTGACCACTTCGGCTCCCTGCGGGTCGATCGGTTCACGTGCATCGTGGCACAGCTGGGGTGCCTAGCCCTCGGAGACCCAGAACTCCCAGTCGAGGGACTCGTCCACCGCGGGCTCTCCCGCGAGCTGGAGCTCGAGCGGGACGGACTCCTCGAGCTCTGGGGCGGCGAGGTACGTGGTCCCGAGGTTGACGATCGTGCCCGCCGCGTCGCGCGCGATGACCGTGAGCCGCAGCGAGCCCGGGCTCTGGCCGTAGCGGCCCGCCTCGAGCGTGCCGCGGAAGGTGGGCCGGAAGGTCTCGTTGTCGAGCTCCCAGTCCGCGACCTCGACCGCGTAGGGGGCCGGGTCGTCCGAGGCGATCCGCGGCGTGACCCTCGCCTCGAGCTCGACGATCTCCCCCGCGAAGAGGCCTGGGACCTGTGCCACCGCGACGTTCTGCTGACCGGGCTTGAGGTTGAGGAAGTCGAAGGTCTCATGGGTCGCGCCCTCCGCGTCGACCGCGGTGAAGTCGACGGTGAGCATGACCGAGGCGCGGTCGAGCTCGGGAGCCTCGAGGTAGGCGACGAGCCAGGTCGAGCTCTCGAAGCTCACCCAGTCCGTGCTCGTGACCTCGATGAGCGCGGCCTCCTCGTCGTCGAGGAAGGGTGAGTCGAAGCTGGGGATCGCGAACGGGTCGTCCTCGACGCCCTCGAGCTCGAGCTCCTCGCCCAGGGCAGGGCCCGCCGTGGACCCGATGCCCTCAAAGCCGTCCTGGACGACGTTGGCCGCGCGGACGATGAAGCTGATCACGGCGGCGAAGACGAGGACGACGACGGCGAGCACCACCAGGGAGATGATGCAGCCGGTCCTCGTGGCCGCCGGGTTGGGGCCGCTCGCGCGCGCGGTCTCGACGGCCCGCAGGTAGGGGTTGTCCGGGGCCGAGGGGTCCCCGGTGGGGCCGTGGGAGTGCGGGTGCGGCTCGTCGTCGCCGTAGCTCGCCCCGTAGCCGGGCGAGTGGACGCCCGAGGTGGAGGCGCTCATCGTGGTGGGCGCCTCGGGCGCGGGCGAGCTCGGGTCCCGGACCGTGGAGACGCCCTGGTCGAGGTAGCGCGGGCGGAGGCCCGCGGCGCGCGGGTCACCGAGGGGGACCCAGTTGCCGCGCGGGGTCAGGATGTGTCCGTTGACGACGTCACCGGGCTCGTAGCTCCCGGGCATCTCGGGGATCTTCACCATGACCTGTCCTCGGTGCGGGGGCGGCCTTCCGGGCACATCGTTCCACAGGGGTGGGGCGGATCAGCCCGGCCCGTCCCTTTTTCGCCCGCTCGCCGCGAGCACGCCCGCAGGGCTCAGGGGTGGACGACCTCGCGCAGCTCCGCCCAGCGCTCGGCACGGCAGTACACGGGGACGACGGCGGGCGGCACGGCGCGCGTCACCACCTGACCGCCCTCGTGCACCTCCTCGCTCCACACGTCCACCCACCGGCCCTCGGGCAGGTAGGTGTCCCAGGTCTCGACGCCGCCCTCGGTGACCGGGTGCACGAGCAGGTCCTCGCCGAGCGTGAACTCGAGGGGCCAGTCCCACACGCGCTCGTCGTGCGGCCAGGTGAAGAAGAGGCCGCGCATGAGCGGTGCGGCCGTCTCGACCGAGCGGCGGGCCTGCTCGGCGAGGTAGGGCACGAGCCGATCGCGCAGGTGCGCGATCTCGCGGAAGCGGTCCACCACCTCAGGAGCGCCGTGGGTCTCGGCGACGTGCCACGGGGTGCGGTCGCGCAGCGGACGCTGGTGGTGGTTGAACTCCGAGTGGTACTGCATGATCGGCATGAAGGCCGAGGCCGCGGCCGCGCGGAGATAGAGCTCGGGCTCGGGCACCGGGCCGGAGAAGCCCGCGAGGTCCCAGCCCCAGTAGACGATGCCGCTCGCGCTCGCGGTGATGCCCGCGGTCACCGAGCTGCGGAAAGCCTGCCAGGTCGAGGACTCGTCGCCCGCCCAGAAGATGCCGTGCGCCTGGGAGCCTGTGAAGCCGGCGCGCGAGAAGGTGACGGGCGCCTTGCCGCAGGAGCGCAGCAGGTCTCCGAAGGCGTGCGCGTAGTGCACGGGGTAGAGGTTGTTGCCGTCGATGCCGCGGCGGCCGTCCCCGTAGCGCAGCTCCTCGCCCCAGGCGTGCTCGCCGCCGTCGGTCTTGAAGCCGTCGACGTCGAAGTGCTCCACGAGGTAGCGGCGTCGCTCGGTCCACCAGGCCCGGCCCTCGGGCGTGGACAGGTCGGCCATGAGGGCCTGCGGGAACCACCAGCCGCGGTTGTGGTACGGCGAGCCGTCCTCCTCGCGCACCGCGTGGCCGGCGGCGACCATCGCGCGACCGTCCGCGAGGACCTGCGCCTCGAAGGGCACCTCGGGGCCCAGGTCGTGCTCGGTCTTGAGCAGGGGGATCTGCCACAGCAGCACCTTGATGCCGCGCGAGTGCAGCTCCTCGATCATCGCCTTGGGGTCCGGCCACGCGCCCTCGGGCGGGAAGGTGAAGTCGCTCGCCCGGTGCGGGGCGCCGTCGGGGTTCACGGCGTACTGGGCATCGCGCCAGATGGTGATGCCCTCCTCGTCGCTCCAGGCCTCGATGACGATGACGCCCACGGGGATGTCGAGCTCGCGGTGGGTGTCCATGCGCTCGAGCACGAGCTGCTGGGTGTTCCACTCGTTGCCCGAGGCCCACAGGCGGAAGACCCACGCGGGCAGCTCCTCGGCGCGACCGACCTCGGACACGAAGGACTCGAGCACCTCGCGCGGATCGCCGCCGTAGAGCGCGAGCTCGAGCTCGACGGGGGACCCGGTGTCCGCGAGGGAGCAGACGAGGGCCTCGACGAGGGTGAGGCCCGGGTCACGCTGGCCGACGTCGAACCACGTCCGGGTCGAGGTGCGCACGTGGAAGCCCCAGCCGCGACCGCCCAGGACGTGCGCGAAGGGCATGGGCAGGTAGGTGCGCCCGTGCTCGCCCTGGGACTTGTACTGCTCGAAGACGACGGCGTCGAGGCTGCGACCGCGCTGGTCCACGGCGTCGAAGCGCTCGCCGAAGCCGACGACGTGCTCCCCGGGCTCGAGGCGTAGCGCGAAGCGCACCTTGTGCACCGCGCCCTGGGCGTCGCGCAGCCACTCGACCGAGCCGGGCTCGAGCACCGAGGCGAGGTCCGCGTACGCCTCGGGATCCGCGCCGCGCGGCGGGACGACGTCGAGCCTGAGCTCTCCGGCGTCCGCGACCCACTCGCTTGCGCTGAGCTCGAACCACTCCGTGGCCGTTTCGCCCTCGGCGAGGAAGCGGTAGCGATAGAGGTGCCCCGCCTCGAGCACGGGAGAGTCCACGGCCCAGCCGCCGTCAGCGGCGGCGACCGCGGCCTGCGCCTCCGCGAGGTGCCCGTCCCCGCCCGCGAGGGCGGCGGCGTCGGCGGCGGAGACCTGCGCGGGCTCGAGAGGGATCCGCGCGGTGGTCCCCGCCGTGAGGTCCTCCCACTCGCACTCGACCCGGCTCACGCCCTCGGCGACGACGACGCCGAGCCGTGCGGACTGTCCCACCTCGGGGCGCAGCGGGACGCGCTGCTCGGGGGACGTCGCGTAGGGGTGGCCCGAGCCGGCGGGGCGGTGCACGACGGCGGGGCTGGTCTGGCTGGTCATCATCGCTCCTGGGGAAGAAGGCCGAGCTCGTCGGCGAGCACGAGGTACATGCCGTGGGACCACAGCAGCGGCTGGGCGACCGTTCCCCAGCGGTCGAGCCACTCCTGCCTATGGTCGGCCGCCAGCAGGTGGCCGTCGACCTGCTCGGGCAGCTCGCCGCGGGCGTCGGCCTGGGCAGCAGCCCACCGCAGGTGGCGCAGGGCGGCGGCGTGCTCGCCCTGCGCCGCGCGGTTCCAGCCGAGGAAGCACGCGAGCAGCGGCCAGCGGCCGCCGCCGTAGAAGACGTCGGCGCGGAAGCGGTAGACCCCGCCCTCGACGTCGAGGTCTGCGGCGACGGCGTCGAGGGTCGCGTCGGCGAGCTCCGAGCCCGGCTCGGCCAGCCCGAAGGGGACGACGCACGCGCTCAGGGACGCGTCGACGGTGCGCGCACCGAACCACTTGGCGAGGTGCGGGCGCTCGGAGCGCGGAGCCTCGGGGCTACCCGCGGGGACGGTCGCGGACGTCTCGCCGTCGGCGGCGGGAGCGCGGCCCGAGGTCACGCCCTCGGCAAGGACGGCCGCGCGGACGCGCTCGGCCACCTCGAGGGCGAGGGGCTCGAGCCCGGGGTCGAGGAGGTGGGCGTCGACGGCGGCGCGCAGGCCTCCGAAGATCGCGCCGAGGGTCGAGGTGTGGCGGTGCTCGTCGTGCTCCTCCCACCAGTCGAAGCACGGGAGGTCCCACGAGGCCGCGAGGTAGCGCACCGCGAGGCTCGCACCCTCGCGCCAGGGCGCGGGGTCGATGCCGTGCCGGCGCACGTGGGTCGCGAGGGACCACAGCCACGTGCCGTAGCCGTCGGTCTGGAAGTTCCACCACGGGTCGTCGCCCTCGCGGCCGTCGAGGGTGAAGCGGCACGGGAGGAGCTGGTCGTGGGTGGGGGTCTCGCCGCGCTCGCGGACCTCCTGCAGGGTGGAGATGAGCCCGGCCCGGTCGGTGAGGACGCGCGCGGCCCAGGAGTGGAAGGCGTCGACGCTCTCCACGGCTCCCCAGCGGGACATGCCCTCGGCAGTGAAGGAGCCGTCGCGGTACCAGGAGTAGCCCCGGTAGGCGGAGAAGGTGGGCGAGGCGGGGTAGGCGCCGCTCGGGGCCTGGTGCTCGAGGATCACCTCGGCGCTGCGACGGGCGAGGGCGGCAAGTCGCTCGCGCTCGTCGTCGGGCACCGTGACCGCAGGGCCGGGGAACTGGCTCATGTCAGCTTTCTTGCTCGGGGTGGGGCGGGCTGCGCGGGTGGAGCGCAGGTGGGGGCGCGGGGAGGCGCGGCGGCGTCGATGGCGCCGCTCGGGGAGGGAAGAAGGGTCGGGAGGGGGTGGCGGTGGGGCCGCAGGGGGGACGGCCCCACCGCCGGGTCCGCGGGGACCGGGCCCCGGCGAGCTCAGGGGGCGTGCTCGCCGGGGCTGGTCCGAGCGGTGGTACTCAGCCGAGGAGCGCGGTGACGCGGTCCTGGGCGTCCTTGAGGGCGTCCTCGACGGACTTGCGACCCGCCGCGGCGTTGGACAGCTCCTCGGAGACGATGTCCTGCATCTCCTGCTGGGACTCGATCACCGGGGGCAGCGCCACGTTGGCGAGCGAGTCGAACACGGCCTTGCGGTTGGCCGGCGGGCCCGCCTCGAGGTACGGGGCCACGAGGGACTCGTCAGCCACGGGCGGCAGCTCCCACGAGGCCTCGACGCGCAGCTTGGTGGAGGCCTCCGAGCCCGTGAGGAACTCGATCCACTTCTGCGCCTCGGCCGGGTGCTCGGAGCGGGCGGAGACGACGACACCGTTGCCGAACATCGCCGAGGCCTGCTGCGCCTTGCCGGGCTCCACGGCGATGTCCCACTCGAAGTCGACCTCGGACATGGCCCCGAACATCCAGATGCCCGTGGTCCACATCGCGAGCTTGCCCTCCTTGAAGAGGTTGGAGTCGAAGTCGGGCGTGCCCGCGCCGTCGGCCTCCGTGGGCATCACGGTGCCGGACTTCTCGACGAGCCAGCTCGCGGCCTCGATGCCCTCCGGGGAGGCGAAGGTCGCGGCCGTCTTGTCGGCGTTGAAGAACTCGCCGCCCGCCTGCGCGAGGACCTTGTAGAACTCGTGGAAGGAGACGGGCTGGTACATGCCCCAGACGCCGGCGTCCTTGTCGGTGAGCTTCTCGGCGGCCTCGCGGACCTCGTCCCAGGTCCAGTCCGCCTGCGGGGTCTCGAGGCCTGCGGCCTCGAAGAGGTCCTTGTTGTAGAAGAGCACGACGTCGGAGAAGGACTCCGGGAGGCCGTACTGCTTCCCGTCGAGCTGGAAGGCCTCGAGCAGCGAGGGCTTGTAGACCTCGGCCGGGACGCCCGAGAGCTCGGCGAGGACGCCGTTGCTCGCGTAGGTCACGAAGTTCTCGAAGTTGAGCTCGTAGGCGTCGGCCTCCGAGTTACCCGCGACCGCCGTCTGCAGCTTGGTGAAGTAGTCGGCGTAGGGGAGCGTCTCGACCTGGACCTTGATGCCCGGGTTCTCCGCCTCGAAGGCCTCGACCATCGCGGCGAGGGTCTCCTCCTGGCCGTCGTTGGAGGAGAAGTTCATGTAGGTGATCGTGACGTCCTCGGCGGCCGGCTCCGTGGTGTCCGAGGTCTCGGCGGCAGGCTCGCTCGGCTCGGGAGCCGAGGAGGTGGGGTTGGTCGCCGAGCCTTGCGAGCACGCGGCGAGGCCGAGCACGAGCGCGGCTCCCGCAGCGAGGACGGCGGGCCGACGACGGCGCGCGGTGGTGGTCAGGGACATCGGTCTTCCTTTCTCGGTGGTGGCCAGGGGAGCCACCGATCCACTTCCTTGTGGGTGCTACTTGATTCCCGTGTGCGCCATGCCCGCGATGATGTGGCGTTGCGCGAGCAGGTAGACGATCGCGATGGGCACGATCGAGACGACCGAGCCGGCCATGACGACGTTCCACTCGGTGGTGAACTGGCCCTGGAGGGTGGCCAGCCCGAGCGGGAGGGTCATGAGCTCGGGGGAACGGATGACCACGAGCGGCCACAGGAACGAGTTCCAGCTCGCCATGAAGGCGAGGACCGTGAGCGTGGCGAGTGCGGGTCGCACGAGGGGGATCACGATCGTGGCGAAGATCCGCAGGTGACCTGCGCCGTCGATCGTGGCGGCCTCGTCGAGCTCCCGCGGGACACCCTCGACGGCCTGCTTGAGCAGGAAGATGCCGAAGGCGGAGGCGATCGAGGGGGCGATGAGGGCGAAGTAGGTGTCGTTGAGCTGCATCCGGGTCATCTGGATGAACAGCGGCACCACGAGCACCTGGAGCGGGATCATGAGCGTCGCCAGGTACAGCGCGAAGACCACGTTCCGGCCGCGGAAGGGCAGGCGGCCGAAGGCGTAGGCGGCCATCGAGCCGGTGACGAGCTGCAGGAGCGTCGAGGCGATCGCGATCGCGAAGCTGTTGACCACGATGCGCGCCATGGGCATCGAGTCGAGGAGCTTGCGGTAGGCGTCGAGGGTGGGGTCCTCCACGAGGAGCGTGGGGCCGCTCGCGAGGGTCCCGCCCGGGGTGATCGAGGTGACCACGGTCCACAGGAACGGGAAGAGCATGACCGCGGCGCCGAGGGCGACGCCCACGTAGAGCAGCACGCGCCTAGGCATGGTTCACCCACTTGCGCTGGCCGCGGATCTGCAGCGCGGTGACGCCGAGGATCACGATGAACAGCAGCCAGGAGAGCGCCGAGGCCTCGCCGGCGCGTCCGTAGCGGAAGGTCAGGTCGTAGATCTGCCCGACGACGACCTGGCTCGCCCCCGCGGGGCCGCCGCCGGTCATGACGTACACCTGGTCGAAGACCTGGAAGCCGTTGATGAGCGAGATGACGACCACGAAGAAGGTCGAGGGGCTCAGCAGGGGGAGCGTGATGTGCCGGAACCGCTGCCAGGTGCTCGCGCCGTCCACGCGCGCGGCCTCGAGCAGCTCGGCCGGGATGGCCTGCAGGCCCGCGAGCAGGATGACCATGACGAAGCCGAGGTCCTTCCACGCCGAGGCGAGGATGATCGAAGGCATCGCCCACTGCGGGTCGGTCCACCAGCCGGGCTGCGGCAGGCCGAGGCTGCCGAGCACCGAGTTGACGAGGCCGTTGGACGGGTTGAGCAGCCACTGCCACACGAGCGCGACCACGACCCAGCTGGTGACCACCGGCAGGAAGTACGCGGCGCGGAAGAAGCTGCGCCCCTTGAAGGACTGGTTGAGCGCGAGGGCCAGGGCGAGCCCGCCCACGTACACGAGCGGCAGGTACCCGGCGATGTAGCCGAGCGTGTGCCCGAAGACGCGCCGCGTCGCCGGGTCGGTGAGCAGCTTCGCGTAGTTGTCCAGGCCCACCCACTCCATGGGGGAGAGCAGGTTCCACTTGTGCAGCGAGACCCACAGCGAGCTCACCATGGGCGTCGCGGTGAAGAGCAGGAGCGGCACGGCGGAGGGCGCGAGGAAGAACAGCACCCACAGGGTGTTGCGCCTGCGCCTGGACAGCGGCCGGCGGCGCGGCGCCTCGGCGTGCGCGTCCGCCGCGGCGACCGCCGTCGTCGTCGGGTCGAGGACCGTCATCTCAGGCTCCGGCCTCGACCCCGGTGTGCAGGCGCGCGCGGACGAGCTGGCCCTGGTCGCCCGTGGCGCCCGTGGAGTCGAAGGGCGAGGCGAGGACGAGCGCGGCGGCGCCGAGCGCCCACTTCGACTCGTCCCAGGGCTCGATCACGAAGGGCAGGCCGCGGCGCGAGGGCTGCAGGTGGCCGCGGAAGGACGCCTCGAAGCCAGCCTCCCAGTGCTGCCAGGCGTCGATGCCCTCGCCGAGGATGATCAGCACCTCGGGGTCGATCGTGTGGACCACGCCGGCGAGGGCGCTACCGAGGCGCTCGCCCGCGGCCCGGTAGATGTCGCGCGCGGTCGCGTCCCCGGCGTCGGCGGCCTGGCGCAGGCCCGTGATGGTGCCGCGCGGGCCGATCACGCCGCGCTCGAGGGCCTCGCGCACCAGGGCGTCCTCGCCCACGTAGGCCTCGAGGCAGCCGCGCGAGCCGCAGCCGCACAGCGGGCCGTCCATGGTGAGCGGCACGTGGCCGATCTCCCCCGCGCCGCCCGCCGCGCCGCGGTACAGCGCGCCGTCGACGACGATCCCGCAGCCCACGCCGCGGCCGATGGTCACGACGAGGTAGGTCTGGTGGTCGCGACCCTCGCCGTAGAGGCGGTCCGCGACGGCGAGGGTGTTGACGTCGTTCTCCACGAGCACGGGGACGCCGAGCGCGCTGCGCAGCACGGGGCCGACCTGGGCGTCCGTCCAGCCGAGGGTGGGGGCATCGACCACGCCGGAGGCCTGCGAGTCGACCGAGCCGGGGATGCCGACGCCGACGCCGAGCAGCGTGCCGGCGTGGTCGTCGATCGCGGAGCCGAGGATGTGGCCCAGGGTGTCGAGCGCGTCCGGGGCGTCGGGGTTGAAGGGGTGGCTCGTGGCGGTACGGACGGTCCCGTCGAGCTCGACGTCGACGATCGCGACGTGGTTGGCGGTGACCTTGGCGCCGATCGCGCCGAGCTTGGTGCGCACGAGACCGAGGAGCCGCGCGGGGCGCCCGCCCTGCGAGGGGGCGTGGTCGAGCTCGGTGACGAGGCCTGCGGCGATGAGCTGCTTGGTGACCTGGGTGACCGTGGCCGGGGAGATGTCGAGCGCCCGCGCGATGTCGGCGCGGCTCGTGGGGCCTCGGGTGCCCAACAGGCCGAGGACGGCCGAGGGCACGAGGTCGCCGCGCGCGGTGGGGCGGTCGAGGCTCACGGGTGACTCCTTTGTTCACACCTTTATTTAGGAGCAAACTAACGAGACCCAGGAGTGGTGTCAAGGACGTGCCGGCATGGCAGAGTGGCCGTCACCGGCGGGCGTCCGTGAGCGAGGAGTCCGACGCGAGCGTGAGCTGAAGCAGGATCAGGGCGAGGGCCGCGCGGTTATGGCTGCTAGCCCTCGACAGTGACAGTGGGATGGAAGTAGTCGAAGAGCGAGGCCGGGATCGGTGCGTCGAAGTGCAGGCGCATCCGGACTACGGGGAGGCGCTGGCCGTTATCGGCGGGCATAGACGTCTGTTCCGCGTCGTGAGCGGAGGCGCGTCCCAGGAAGTAGAAGTCCGATCCTTCGGCGTCGTCCTTCTTCACGAATACGTAGACGGCGACCTTGCCCTCGACGATCGCCCGGACCTCGTTGCTCTGCAGTGTTCGGCGACTGCGCGTGTACCAGAGGAGGTTCGAGCGATCTAGGAGCTCGTCTTCGTATGCCGTACTGGCGGAGATGTCCCCGGACTTGTGCAACGTGACGAAGATGGGACACGCGCCCGTGCTCAGTTCAGTCTTGTAGCCGTATAGGGTTGACGCCCACTTTCGCGGCCAACCCAGGAGCCTGGTTGTGTCCTTACGGGAGTACTGCATCCCTGCGGTGAACGGTTCGTTCAAGATGTATCGGGCCCGCGTGAGTTCCTCGCCCGTCCGGATGAGGTCGTCGACCTGCCGAGCGAACGCCCCTTCGGCGGCGTAGGCAGCTGCCACGGCCGGCTCGAGGGTCAGCACTCCTGGGGGGCTCAGCGTTGCGAGGGGGGCGTGATAGCGACGTCGATCAGCGTCCGCGTGCTCTGCAAGCGTGAAGGTGTCGACTGCGCTCTGCACAATAGAGTCAGTGGCAGGGAGCCCCTCCTTCCGGAAGCGGTCTGCCAACTCATCGAGCGCCACCGCGCCTCGAGTGAGCAAGACGCGGAGGGTGACGAACTCATGCAGCCGCTTCGCGGGGAGCACCTCGTGGGAGAGCAGGCTCAGGGCTCGGCTCTCGAGTTCGGACAGGTTGGAAGGCAACTGAAGAACTGCTGTCACGAGGGCGGGATAGTGCTCCCGCTTGGTGGCCAAGAGGGTGGGGTCTACGGACTCAAATCTAAGGAAATCCCACAGCAGCGGAACATCGCCTACACGGTTTCGCATCGCGATGATGGCTCCCTTGAGCCGCTGCATCGTGTCAAGCGTTGTCTTGGTGATCGCTCGAAGAACCCGTTCCTGAGCGACCCGATCGAACCGGACGCTTGACAGCCCGGGCAAGACGCCGCTCTCCTCCGAAGCGATCAGGTTCTTCCTCAGGGACTCCTTGTTCAGTGACTCGTCTCCGAAGAGTGCGATCGGGATGAGGAAGTTCGTCGCGTAGTTCCCGATGACGTCGATGACGACGACGTACTCCTTACCGGGGGACTTCCGCAGGCCTCGGCCAAGCTGTTGGACGAAGACAATCGCTGACTGCGTCTGGCGCAGCATGATCACTTGGTTGACGGACGGGATATCGACACCCTCATTGAACACGTCGACCGTCAGTATGTAGTCGAGCGCCCCTTGCTCGAGACGCCTCACGGCCTCCTCTCGCTCGGCGACGCTGTCGTCTCCGGTTAGTGCAACCGTGCGGAGGCGGTGGCCACGGAGGTCCCGCTGATTGAGGGCCGCGGATATGCTTCGCGCCTCATCCTTGCGCCCGCAGAAGATCAGGCCACGAGGCGGTACCCCGGCATGGCCGTAGACCTCGATCGCGCGAAGCAAATGGTCGATTCGCTCGGGAGCCACGAGTAACTTCGGGTCGGTGACCTCGGATGTAGTGGACCCATCCTCGTAGGTGACGTCGGCAACGCCGTAGTAGTGGAAGGGGGCGAGCATGTCCTCCTCGAGCGCGTGGTTCAAGCGGATCTCGTAGGGGACGTTGTAGTGGAATAGCTCGAAGACGTTGAACCCGTCAGTTCGCTCGGGGGTAGCGGTCATTCCCAAGGTGAACTGCGGGTCGAAGTGGTCGAGGACCCGACGATATGTGGCGGCCCCGGCGCGATGGGCTTCGTCGATCAAGAGGTAGTCGAACTCGTCCGGCGCGAACTGCTCCAGGACCTCGGGTTGCGACAGCGTCTGGACTGTCGCGAAGAGGAACCGCGCGTCGGGTTGCTTGATCGACCCTGTTAGCTTGCCGAAGTCTTCCGGTGGAGACTCGAGCACTCGCTGATACTCCTCGATCGTGCGATCAAGGATCTGCTCTCGATGGACGATGAAGAGCATCCGTCGGGGGTTGAACTCGCGAACGTCGAGAGCCGAGAGGATGGTCTTCCCGGTGCCCGTTGCCGAGATGACGATTGCGCGCCGCGCACCACCACTGCGCATGAGATCAATGGCGAGTAGGGCATCCCGCTGCATCTTGTTGGGGACTACCGCATGAGTACGAGTGGCGGCGCCCCGCGCGGCTTTGGACTTCGTTGTGAGGCCGCTTTGGTTCGACGGGGGCTCGGTGGCCCCAGGCGGGGCGACCAGGGGAGCAATGGGAGGACGAACATCGTCGTCGGAGTTGCGCCCGAGCGGCTCGCGGGGGAGAGGAGCGGGAGCCAAGTAGTTTGACGCGTAATCGTTGATCCACTGCTCAGTTAGCGGGCCAGAGTTGCGAACCTGCTCATCGACAAGATCCGCAAGCTGGGCCGCGAGGTCGCTCTCCGGGGTGGCTGAGACCTTGAGGTTCCATTCGTGGTTCCTCACAAGCGCATTAGCTGTGAGGTTCGCGCTCCCGATCATCGCGGTGACCGAATCCGCGTGCTCGAATATGTAGCCCTTGGGATGGAAGGCATCAGCGCGATGGATCCTGACGTCGATGCCGAGACGCTGAAGGTTCTGAAGCTCGGCGAACGATGCGGGTGAGTTGAATGCCAGGTAGTCAGAAGTGATGATCCGGCCGACACCTTCGAACTCCACGAGCTCCTGCTTGATCAGCGCGAGTGCGCGTGGGGAGACGAACGCGACGGAAAAGGTGAATGACGTGCAGCGCCGCAGCTCCTCGCGGAGAACACGCAGGACAGAAGAGCTCTCGCCATTGAGGATGACCTGCGGGTGGTGTCTCTTCGGGGCGATGACACTTCGGCCCAGGAACCCGAACTCAACATCACGGGCGATCGACTCGCCCCACTGCAGGTCGATCTTCATACGGCTAGTCGCGCCTGGATTGCTTCGACTGCGGGAACATCGGCGGGCGCCCAGGGAAGCGCGTGTAGGTCCGTGGGCCGCAGCCAGCGAACCTCGGCGTGCTCGGTGAGCTGGGGATCCCCGGCGATCAGGTCGCAGTAGAACGTGGTGAGTGTGATGATCGCGAACTCGTACTCATATGTCGTCGTCGCAACTTCATCGCCTACGACGACCTCGCAGAGCAGCTCTTCGTTGATCTCGCGTACCAGCGCTTCTCGAGGAGTCTCGTTGCTCTCGATTTTGCCGCCGGGGAACTCCCATAGGCCGGGCAGGGTTCCGTCAGGGCCGCGCTGAGCGCAAAGGACCTCTCCATCTCGAACGATGACGGCACCTACGACGGCGATGTTCCTCTTCACAGGCTCACGCTCCAATCGAGCGCCAGTCTAGGTGGAGGGAGTCGAGGGAGGCGGTAGGGCTCGGGCATGTAGCCAAGCTGTGAAGCAGTCACCAGGCTCGGTGGAGACGGACATGCCATAGTGCTAGCACTCTGCTAGCGACGGCAGCGGAAGACGTCACGCCGGGATGAAGCGCGCTGCCAGCGTCGCGGTCATCGCGCCGACATCGAGTTCGCCTCGCGACTCACTGAGCCGCTTCACGAGCCGCTTCGGCCACAGCACGAGGACGCCGCGCGTCACGAATGCCCCACCGATGAGGGGCCACTCCGCGTCGATGAAGCACAGCGCACCCGTTACCGGGACGTCGGGCAGGGCTTCGCGCACGACGGCGACCTGACCCAGGACGCCGTCGACGAGCCTCGTGCGGTCGCGACCTCCGACGACGAGCTTCTCGACCCTCGGCCGGAAGAGCCCGCCTTCGACGCGCAGGACGGGGGTCTGCCGGTGGTAGCGCTTCGAGTCCACGACCCACACGCCGCCCGGGGTGACGACGATGTGGTCGATGTTCGCGCGCGTCCCCGGGATGAGCCGGTCGTGGAGCACCGCGATAGACCCGTCGGAGGCGAGCTTGTCGAGCCGAGCACCTAGCCGCTCCTCTCCGACGGCGCCGCGATCCCACGCCGAGGTGCTCTGCTTCTCCTCGGAGAGGGCGACCGCGATTCCGCCGAACCGTCCCCACTTCGCACGCAGCCGCTCCTCGTCACGAGCCCGACGGCGCTCGTACTCCCGGCGGGCCGATGCCCCCGCGGTGCCGGCTTCCACGGGCGGCGGCGCGGACGGGGGCCCCGCGACAACGCCATCCTGCTCGGGCGCCACCGCTGGGCACTCGAGGCACCGCACCGTCTTGCTCGCACGCTCGTAGACGGCCCGCTCGCGCGCCGCAATCTCGCGTGAGCACACGCGGCAGCGCCCGGCATAGCGCAGCGCCATCACCTTCGAGCCGGTCAGTTCGTCCATGCAGGAAGGGATCGACACTTCAGGAGCCCGTGCTGAGCGGCCACCGCTAGATCGGGCCGGTTTTGAGACGATCGACCGCTTTCGTCCCGTAGAACTCCACTATCGTCCGGGCGCACCACCGGGTGCCGCTCAGACAGCAGACGATCAGGAAGGTCCAGATGACGAGCTCAGTCATGTCTCGAGCAGGCCGCAAGGCCCGGACGACCGCCGTCGCGGTGCTCGCACTCCTCGCGGCGGGTCTGCCGACCGCCGCGCACGCGGCCGGCGCGGAGTCGATCACCGGCACAATCACGCTTCCGCAGGGAATCGAGGTCGACGAGATGTACGCCGACACGTAGCAGCCCGTCGCCGAGCGCCGCCGTGGCGCGCTCCTCGCGACGCGGCGACGTCCTGATCCGGGCGGAATGTGGACACGCTGGTGCACTTCAGGGCGATTGCTGCAGAATCGTCCCCGGCGTCCGCAGGGGGGCGCACCCCGGCAGCGGAGGTCGCAGTGCGCTCAGTCATGTCCCGCATCAAGAGCAGGACGCGCGTCGTCGCGATCGCTCTCGCCGCCCTCCTGGCCGCCGGGCTGCCGGCAGCCGCGACCGCGGCGGGACCCACGGAGATCTCCGGGCGGGTCGTGCTCCCCGCTGGGGTCTCGAACGAGGGGTTCTGGGTCGAGACCTCCACGTGGGACGCCAGCACGGGCCGGTGGAAGTACGCGCGCATGGTCGCCCCCGAGCCGGACGGATCGTTCACGCTGGCGACCTTCGGGGCGCACATCGAGCACCGGCTCGAGCTTGTGCCGCGGGGGCTCACGAGGCAGCTCGGCGGCTACTACGCGGGTCCCGGGCGGCCGCTCGTCAGCTCCCCGCTCGACGGGGTCGCGGTGCATGGCGGCACCTCGGGCATCGTCCTCGAGCCCGTCGACCCGGTGCGGTTCGAGGGGACCTTCAGCGTCCCGTCCGGCTTCGACTGGGACCCGGGCTACCTCTACCTCAAGGGTTACGAGATCACGGCGGACGGCTCCCTCGTCGGCACGGAGATGTTCGACTTCCTTCGCGCGGAGGGCTCGGACGGGGAGTTCTCCATGGAGCGGGCTCGCCCCGGCGCGCGCTACGTGCTGCACGTGAGCGACCCGCCCGCGGATCGCGTCGAGGTCGGTTACGCCCACGCGGGCGAGGGGATCGTCTCGAACGTCGACCACGCCACGCCGTGGGTCGCCGGGTCCCGGCCGCACGTCACGATCAGCGACACCCACGTCGCTCCTCGCCTCACCGCCGTCGACGCGCCCCGCGTCACGGGTGAGCCGCGGGTCGGGGCACCACTCACGGCGTCGCCCGGCGCGTGGTCGCTCCGCGTCGTCGACGTCTCCTACGAGTGGATGCGGGACGGGGCGGCGATCCCCGGCGCGAGCGCACCCACCTACGTCCCCACCGCCGCCGACGTCGGCGCGCGGCTCACCGTGCGCGTCACGGCGACCTACCCCGGCTATGTCGCCACCGCCACGAGCGCGCCCAGCGCGGCCGTCGCGAAGGGCGCCGCCCCGCGTGCCACGACGCTCCCGCGCGTCACGGGGACGGTGCGCGTCGACCAGACGGTCCACGCCACGACGGGCGCCTGGGACGCGCCGGGGGTCACGACCTCGGTCCAGTGGCTGCTCGACGGCGCACCGGTCAAGGGCGCGACGCAGCGCACTTTCACGCTCGAGCCCTCCCACGCTGGCAAGCGCGTCTCGGTGCGCGTGACCGCCACCCGGGACGGCTATGAGAAGGGCGTCGCGACGTCGTCGTCGGCGAGCGTCGCCAAGGGCGCGGCCCCGCGCGCGACGAAGGCCCCGAAGGTGAGCGGCACGGCCCGGCTCGGCACCAAGCTCAAGGCGAGCAAGGGCTCCTGGGACACGGCGGGCGTCGCCGTCTCCTACCAGTGGCTGCGCGGCGGCAAGGCGATCAAGGGCGCCACGAAGCGCACCTACACGCTGAA
>ENA-UOVV01000279-UOVV01000279.1-compost-metagenome-genome-assembly--contig:-NODE-279-length-70541-cov-22.421190_pt1 | contig 70541 bp, 62 predicted proteins | sample MGYA00238155_ERZ761577 | MGnify/ENA primary metagenome ERZ761577 (study PRJEB28898, sample SAMN06268775) | compost metagenome | isolation source: Emeryville, CA | place: USA:Emeryville, CA | collected... | reverse complement strand
GGCAGACGCCGACGCCGAGGCTGCGGCCCAGCTTGCACCGCCGCCGATGCACTGAAGTCCCTAGGCTGGTGGCATGACCTCTTCAGGACTTGCCGCAGCACAGGAAAAGATGCGCGCCGCTGGCGTCAGCCAAGCCGCAATCGACGTCTTCAGCCACTACTACGGTGAGCTCGAGGCAGGTGCGACCGGACTCATTCCGGAGGCTTCGATTGAGCCCCTGGTGAGCCCGCCGCACCTCGCCGACGTCGACGTCAGCGACGCCGACGCTGCCGCCGCCCTGGCGCAGACGGCCATCATCAAGCTCAACGGCGGTCTCGGCACCTCGATGGGCATGGACCGAGCGAAGTCGCTGCTGACGGTGCGCGAAGGCCAGACCTTCCTTGACCTCATCGCCGAACAGGTCCGCGCCGCACGGGCCGCCACGGGCGCTCGCCTGCCGCTTGTGCTGATGAACTCGTTCCGCACGTCCGCGGATTCGATGGCGGCGCTCGCTGAGCACACCGACCTCACGGTCGATGGTGTGCCTCTCGAGTTTGTCCAGAACATGGAGCCCAAGCTCCTTGTCGACGGCCTCTCACCCGTTGAGTGGCCGGCGGACCCGGACCTCGAGTGGTGCCCGCCCGGCCACGGCGACATCTACACCGCTGTGCTCGACTCGGGGGTTCTCGACGCCTTGATCGACGCGGGCATGCGCTATGCAATGGTGTCGAACTCCGACAACTTGGGCGCAGTGCCCGACGCTCGACTCGCCGGGTGGTTTGCTGCAAGTGGGGCGCCCTTTGCGGCGGAGATCTGTCGCAAGACCGAGGCGGACCGCAAGGGCGGCCACTTGGCAGTGCGCCGTGCTGACGGCCAGCTGATCCTCCGCGAGACCGCTCAAACCGCGCCCGAGGACATGGTCCACTTCCTCGACGCGGACCTGCACTCCTACATGAACACGAACAACCTGTGGTGGGACTTGATTGCGGTGCGCGACGCCCTCCGTGAGCGCGGCGCCGTCCTTGGCCTGCCGATGATCCGCAACGAGAAGACGGTGGACCCGACCGACCCGAACTCGCCTCGCGTCTATCAGATCGAGACGGCGATGGGTGCGGCGGTCGAGGTGTTCGCGGGAGCGCAGGCCATTGAAGTGGGACGTGATCGCTTCGCGCCGGTGAAGACCACCAACGACCTGCTCGTGCTGCGCTCCGATGCGTACCGGCTGGGCGAGGACGGTGCACCCCGCCTCGCGGTCGAGCGCGCGCCGTATGTGGACCTCGACCCCGAGTACTTCCGCACGATCACCGACTTTGAACGCCGCTTCCCCCACGGCGCACCGTCACTTGCGGAGGCGCGCAGCCTGACGGTGAGGGGCGACTGGACGTTCGGCCAGGGCGTTGTGGTCCGTGGCACCGTGGTGCTGCAAGACGACAACGACGTGCGCAACCACGTGCCGGATCACACCGTGCTCGACGGCGAAACGCTCGTCGGCTGAGCCGTACCGCTCAGGCTTACGCCCACACGAGTCCGTGCGCCGGGTCGTTCATCACCCTCGCGACGTCTGCAAGCACGCGGGCACCCAGCTCGCCGTCAACCAGACGGTGATCGAAGCTGAGGGCCAGCTGGGTGACCCAACGCACCTGAATCTCACCTTCGTGAACCCACGGCATCTGGCGGATCGCGCCGAATGCGAGGATCGCGGCCTCACCAGGATTCAAGATGGGCGTACCGGTATCGATACCGAGTGCACCCACATTGGTGATCGTGATGGTGCCATCAGCGAACGCGCTGGGAGGGGTGGTTCCAGCGCGCGCAGCTGCGGTGAGATTCTGCAGTTCCACCGCGAGCGCGTGCAGCGGCAGACGGTGGGCGTCCTTGATGTTGGGCACGATGAGGCCGCGCGGGGTTGAGGCGGCGATGCCGAGATTGATGTAGTGCTTGTAGACAATCTCGCGGTTCGCCTCATCCCACGAGGCGTTGATCTCGGGGTGACGCCGGGTGGCCAATAGCAGTGCCTTGGCGACGATGAGAAGCGGGGTGACCCGGACGTCGGCGAAGTCCCGGTCATTCTTCAACTTGGCGACAAGTTCCATCGTCTCCGTCACATCGACCGTGTGGAACACGGTGACGTGCGGTGCCGTGAAGGCGGAGGTGGCCACCGCCTCTGCCGTGCGCTTGCGCACGGACTTCACCGGTACGCGGGTCGCGCGGCCGCCGTCCACCGAGTAGCCGGTCTCAAGCCACGGCTGGTCGTCGGTGGCGTAGGTCGCAAGGGTCTGCGCCGTGTTGTTGCGGGCGCGGTGTTCAACATCCTCGCGGGTGACGAGGCCACCAGGCCCTGAGGGAGTCACCGTGGTGAGGTCCACACCAAGCTCCTTGGCGAGCTTGCGCACCGGAGGCTTCGCGAGCACCGGGTAGGCGCCGACCCCACCGATTGGCTCGAGTGCGCCTTCCTTGCGGGGGCGTCGCTGCGTCGCGCCTGCCTTCACGCCATAGCCGACGAGCACCGCTCCGCCGTCTCCCGCGTCGGCCGCTGAAGGGGAGGGCGTTGCAGCGGTGGGCGTCGCGGCGGGAGTCGTCGCCTCGGCCGACGCTGCGGCAGGTGCTGCGGCAGGTGCGGGCGCGGCGGGCTCAGCCACAGCGTCGGGCACCTCCTCGCTCGCGGCGGGCTCACCGTCGGGAGCAGGCGGGCCGTCCGGGTCCGTGTCGAAGACGCAGATGGGCGCGTGGGTCTCGACCGTGTCGCCTTCCTTGACGAGCAGCTCGACAACCACACCGTCGACGGGGCAGGGCAGCTCGACAAGGGACTTCGCCGTCTCGATCTCGACGAGCGGCTGGTTGACCTCCACGCGGTCGCCCACGGCCACACGCCACGTGACGATGTCGGCCTCGGTCAGGCCTTCACCCGCGTCGGGCAACGGGAACGTCATGTACTGGGGCATCGAAACTCCTAGTGGGCCATCACGCGGTCAACAGCATCGAGGATGCGGTCCACCGAGGGGAGGTAGTCGTGCTCGAACTTGGAGCCAGGGTATGGCGTGTGGAATCCGCCAACGCGGAGCACAGGCGCATTGAGGTGGAAGAACGCCTTTTCCGAGATGCGCGCGGCAAGCTCGCCGCCCACACCAAAAGCGGTGGGCGCTTCATGGACGACGACGACGCGGCCGGTCTTGTTCACTGACGCCATGACCGTGTCCATGTCGAAGGGCGAGATCGAGCGCAGGTCGACCACCTCGACCGACACATCCTCGCTCTCAGCGATCTGTGCGGATTGGAGCGCAACCCGCACGGCGGGGCCGTACGCGAGGAGGGTCACGTCAGTGCCGGGCTTTGCGATGCGGGCGCTCGACATCTCGGCGGTTGCGGCGGAGGCACCATTGACGGCATCAAGCTGCGTCGCCAGCCGCGCGGTGTCGACCTCGCCCTTGTCCCAGTAGCGCGCCTTGGGCTCGAGATAGAGGACGGGGTCGGGGCTGAAGATCGCCTGCTGAATGAGGTCGAAGGCGTCCTGCGGCGTGGCCGGGGACACGATGCGCAGACCGGCGGTGTGGGCGAAAAGCGCCTCGATCGACTCGGAGTGGTGCTCGACCGCACCGATACCGCCCGCGAAGGGGACGCGGATCACCACCGGCACCGAGATGCGGCCCTGCGTGCGGTAGTGAAGCTTGGCAAGCTGAGTGGTGATCTGGTTGAAGGCAGGGAAGATGAAGCCGTCGAACTGGATCTCGACCACTGGACGGTAGCCGCGCATCGCCATGCCGATCGCCGTGCCGACGATGCCGGACTCAGCGAGCGGGGTGTCGATGACGCGGTGGTCGCCAAAGTCCTTCCACAAGCCGTCGGTGACACGGAAGACCCCGCCGAGCTGGCCGATGTCTTCGCCCATCAGCACCACCTTGGGATCGCGCTCAAGCGCGGCACGCAGGCCAGCGTTGATCGCGCCGCCCAAGGTGAGGGTGCGAACAGTCTCACGTGCATCCGTCGTCATGACGTCACCTCCGTGTCAGCAAAGGAGGACTCGTAGCGGGCGAACCATGCGCGCTCTTCGTCGACGAGCGGGTGCGGTTCGGCGTAGACGTTGTCGAACATCGACAGCACCGGTCCACGCTGCCAACCCTTGACGGCTTCGCGGGTGCGGCGTGCAAGCTCTTTACCCTCTTCGCGCACCTGCTCCTCGAAGTCCGCGGGCAGCTCGCCTGCGGTGCGGAGGAAGGCGTCGAGGCGCGCAATCGGGTCGCGATCCTGCCAGTACTGCTCATCGGCCGCAGCCCGGTAGCGAGTGGGGTCGTCCGAGGTGGTGTGCGCGCCCATCCGGTAGGTGAGCGCCTCAACCACCACGGGGCCGTTGCCCGAACGTGCGTGCTCCAAAGCCCAGCGGGTCACCGCGTGGACGGCCACGACGTCGTTGCCATCGACCCGGACGCCGGGGATGCCGACGCCCTGGGCACGTTGCGCGAGCGGCACCTTCGACTGGCGAGTGGTCGGCTCGGAGATCGCGAACTGGTTGTTCTGGATGAAGAAGACGACCGGGGCGTCGTTCACTGCGGAGAAGATGAGGGCCTCGTTGACGTCTCCCTGGCTCGTGGCGCCGTCGCCGACGTAGCAGACCACCGCACCGTCGCGGTCAGGGTCGCCGCTGCCGACGAGGCCGTCCCAATTGAGCGCCTGCGCATAGCCGACCGCGTGGAGCGAGTGTGCGCCGATGACGAGCGTGTACGTGTGGACGCCGTGAGCCGTCGGGTCCCAGGAGGAGTGCTCCATGCCGCGCCACATGCCCATCGTCTGGGGCAGGTCGACACCCTTGACGAAGAGCACGCCGTGCTCGCGGTAACTGGGGAAGATGTGGTCGGGGTCGCGCGTGGCGCGGGCCGATCCGATCTGCGCGGCCTCTTGGCCGATCGCGGGCACCCACAGCCCCAGCTCACCCTGGCGCTGCAGGCTCGTCGACTCCATGTCGAAGGCCCGGGTCAGCGTCATGTCGCGCCAATACGAGCGCAAGTCGTCCATCGTGAGGTGAGCGACGTATTGGTCATACGTCGCATCCGGAACTCGATTGCCGTGATGATCGAGAAGACGGATGAGTCCTTCTTCGGACAGTGGCCCGATGCCGGCCATGCGACCCCCTAAGTGCGTGTCAGGGATGGGGTGGACGTGTGGCGTGCGCGGTCACCGCGGACGAACCTACGCAAGCGTAGGCTACGCAAGCGTAGGTTCGCAACAGTTTTTCCGAACGTGTCGCCCAATTGACCATGACAACAGGCATCGTGCACTCACGACTGCGGCGCGTGAAGCCCTCCGGCAGGCCTAGATCGCTGGGTCATCCTCTGCCGGTGCCGCAGGCGCCTTCCGTGTGCGCGTCGTCCCCGTCGTCGTCTTACGTGCGGGCTTCGTTGCGACGGCGACACTGCCCGACGTGAGCGGAGCGTCGTGCTCGGTCAGTGCAGCGTCGTGCTCGGTCAGTGCAGCGTCGTCCGTCGTTGCCGGAGTATCAGCCGCCTTGCGCTCGGACTTCGTCGCGCCGCTCGTGGCCGCCGTCGCCGCCGCAACCTGTGAGGCCCGGGCCTCACGCGCCGCCTGTGCCGCCTGGATTCGGGCGTGCTCAGCGTCGGCCCGCGCCCGCTCAGCCTGGGCGCGTTCCATCCGGGCGCGCGCCTCTTCCTCGAGGTGACGGGCCCGCTCAGCCTCGCGCTGAGCGCGCGCAGCGTGGCTGGGAAGGATGAGGTCATTCTCAGTCACGAGCCTGAGCGCCTCGTCACGTTCCTTGAGCGCGGGCCACTTCGCCAGCGCAAAAATCAGGAGAAGCAAGAGGCCCACCGGCGGCAAGAGCACCCCGAGCACGGCCCACCACGCGGAGTAGCCCGCCTTGCGGACCACCACCACCGCGAGGACAAGAACGAGCAGCCACACACCGGCCACACTCCACACCGCGATCATGCCTGCGGACTCGAGGAAGTCGGCCACGCTTTCGCCTGCCGCCTCGGGCTCAATCCCGATCACATCCGTACTCGACACCATGGCGGGCTCCTTTCGTAGAACGGTCACCCTGGCTTCTAGGGCAACGTCGACCCCCGAGCCGATGATTCCGTTCTACACGCGCCAGGCGAGGTTCGCGAGGGCAACGAGGACAGCGTCGTTGTCCTCGGCGGAGCCGATCGTGATGCGAACACCGTCTCCGGAGAAGGGGCGAACAAGCACTTGCGGGTCCAGCGCGGCGAGATTCTGAGCGAGCTCGAGCGCCCTGTCACCAGCGGGAATCCACACGAAGTTCCCCTGCGCCTCAGGAACTGACCAGCCCTGTTCCGCGAGCGCCGAGATCACCCGACGGCGCTCGGCGATGGTCGCCTCGACGCGCTCGCGCAACTCGTCCTCAGCGTCAAGTGACGCAATGGCCGCGACCTGCGCCACCGTCGACACGGAAAAAGGCGTCACCGCCTTGCGCACGGCGGTCACGATCGATTCAGGGCCCACCGCGTAGCCGACGCGAAGCCCAGCCAACCCGTAGGCCTTGGAGAAGGTGCGCAGCACAAGGAGATTGTCGTAGCGGCCCAGCAGCGCCTCACCCTGAACGGCAGAGGGGTCGGTCACATACTCGACGTACGCCTCATCGAGAACAACCAGGACCCGTTCCGGTACGGACGCCATGAACTCCTCGAACTCGGCGGCGCCGACCGCGGGGCCCGTCGGGTTGTTCGGAGAGCAGACCATCACCACCTTGGTGCGCTCGGTGATCGCCGCCGCGAGCGCGGCAAGGTCATGTCGAGCGTCGGCGTCCACAGGCACTGTCACCGGTGTCGCCCCAGCGAGCGACGTGAGGATGGGATATGCCTCAAAGCTGCGCCACGCGAAGAGCACCTCATCGCCCGGGCCCGCGAACGCCTGAAGCAGGTGAGCGAGCACTCCCACCGAACCGCCGCCCGTCACCACGTTCTCGGGCCGGACCCCGTGGCGAGCGGCAAGACGCTCCGTCAGCTCGACCGCGAACATGTCGGGGTAGCGGTTGATCGTCTCGCCCGCGCGGTGCACGGCCTCAACGACTGACGGCAATGGACTCGTGGGATTCTCGTTCGACGACACCTTGACCGGAGGGCGTGTACCCGCCACTCCACGCGCTCCGGGAACGTACGGAGGCAGGGCCTCGATCTGCGGGACGGGCTGCGGTTGTGCCATAGGCCAAGCATGCCAGCGCATGATTGAATCGCCGTATGAGATTCGTGGTGAAGTCCGCTATTGCCGCCGTGGCGATCTGGTTTGTGACCAACTTGCCCTTTGACCTGGCCGTGAACGGCGGCGAAAACGGCGAATGGTGGGGCCGCCCGCTCGTGTTCTTGCTCATCGGCGCCGTTCTCGTCGCGCTCAACATGAGCCTCAAGCCCCTCATCAAGCTCCTCACCTTGCCGGTGCGGATCCTCACACTTGGCCTCTTCGGCCTCATCATCACGTGGTTCATCCTGTGGCTCACCTCATGGATCACGTCGCGCGAGTTCTTCAGCGTCGCCACGCTTGAGGTGGGCGGCTTCTGGAAGACGCTCTTCGCAGCGATTGTCGTCACAATCGTGATCGCCGTGCTCGAGGGGATCATCCCCGCGGCAAAGGAACGAGACAACCGCCCCCGGCGCTAACCCACACCCGCTCCCCCGCACCCCACGGCCCCGCACCGAGCGGCCCCCACGCTCCCGCCCCGCGTTTGCGGTGAGTTGTTGGAGGTAAACGGACCTCCGCGGGTCGTTTGCGGTGAGTTGCTGGGGAATTCGTGCCAGCCAGCCCCAGCGTCGGCCGGAGCCCCACGTGGAACAATGGGCGCGTGACCGACGCAACGCCCTCCGCCGTCCACCCGCTCAACCCCACGGTGTCCTTTGCGGACCTCGACCCGCGCATTGCGCTCGGGCCGCTCGATGGCCGCTACCGGGCAGCGGTGGCGCCGCTCGTCGACCACCTCTCGGAGCCGGCGCTCAACCGGATGCGCCTCCACGTCGAGGTCGAGTGGTTCATCCACTTGTGCGCCACGTCCGCTGTGCCGGGCGTGCGTGCGCTGACCGCGGATGAGATCGCCTTGCTGCGCGCCATTCCTGCGGATTTCGACGAGGCCGGCATCGCCGAGCATGCCGCCTTCGAGCGCGAGACCGTCCACGACGTCAAGGCGATCGAGTACGTCATCAAGGCACGCATTGCGGGCACCCCGCTCGAGCCGCTGCGGGAGCTTGTCCACTTCGCCTGCACCTCCGAGGACATCAACAACCTCTCGTATGCGCTGATGATTCAGGGTGCCGTCCGCCAGGTGTGGCTGCCCGCTGCGCACACGCTTGTCGACGATCTCGCGCAGATGGCACGGGAGCACAAGGCCCAGCCGATGCTGTCGCGTACGCACGGCCAGCCCGCAACTCCCACCACGCTCGGCAAAGAGCTCGCCGTTCTTGCGCACCGCCTGCGCCGACAGCTGCACCGCATCGAGGGCACCGACTACCTCGGCAAGATCAACGGCGCGACCGGCACCTTTGGCGCGCACTCCGCCGCAACCCCCGGCACCGATTGGATTGCGGTGTCCCGCACTTTCGTTGAAGGTCTGGGCCTCACGTGGAATCCGCTCACCACGCAGATCGAGAGCCACGACTGGCAGGCGGAGCTTTATGCAGACGTCGCCCGCTTTGGCCGCATTCTCCATAACCTCGCCACCGACGTGTGGACGTACATCTCGCTTGGCTTCTTCGCACAGGTGCGCGGCCAGGGCACCATCGGCTCGTCCGCGATGCCGCACAAGGTCAATCCGATCCGCTTTGAGAACGCAGAGGCGAACCTCGAGATCGCGGCGGCGCTGTTCGACACCCTCGGCTCGACGCTTGTGACGAGCCGCATGCAACGCGACCTCACCGACTCGACGAGCCAGCGCAATGTCGGCGTCGCTTTTGGCCACTCGCTGCTTGCGATCGACAACGTGCGTCGCGGTCTCGCGGGCCTCGACGTCAACCCGGCCGCCCTTGAAGCCGATCTCGATGAGAACTGGGAAGTGCTCGCCGAGCCCATTCAGTCCGCGATGCGCGCGGCCGCCATTGCGGGCGTGCCCGGCATGGACAACCCCTACGAGACTTTGCGCGACCTCACTCGCGGCCGCCGAGTTGGGGCCGACGAGGTGCGCGAGTTTGTCGCTGGCCTCGGCCTCCCGGACGACGCTGCGGCTCGCTTGATCGCCCTGACCCCGGCTACGTACGTGGGACTGGCTGAGAAGTTGGTCGACGAGTACTTGCAGTAGCGGCTGGGCGACAAGAGGCCACGTACCACTAGCGCGCGAAGCAGCGCGGAACCGAAGAGGTGGTCTACCACTTCGGGGGGCGGAATAGGGTGGCGCCATGAGCTTGCTCATCACGTCGCTGCGCCGCTACCCCGTCAAGTCGATGGGTGGCGAGTCACTCGCGTCTGTCGCCATCACCTCACGGGGACTCGAGGGCGATCGCGCATGGGCGGTCCGCGACGCCTCGAACCGCCTCGCCTCGGGCAAGAACACCACGCGGATGGTCCGTCGCGACGGCGTCTTCGCCTTCCACGCCCACACCGGTCCGGACCGCACCGTGACGATCTCCGGCCCCGACGGCCCGCTCGGCAAGGCCGGTGACCCCGCTGTCGACGCCGCCCTCAGCACCGTGCTCGCCGCGCCCGTGGGCATCGCCCAGGAGACCGACATCCGGCACTTCGACTCGGGCGCGGTCTCGCTCATCGGCACGGCAACGCTCGAATGGTGCGCACGCGAGCTGGGTGTCGACGCCGATCCTCGCCGCCTGCGCGCGAACGTGGTGGTCCACACAGACGAGCCCTTTGAGGAGGAAGCCTGGATCGGCAGGGACATCACGGCCGGGTCAGTCCGATTCCACGTGGCACGCCGCATTGAGCGGTGCCGCACCATCGATCTCGCGCAGGACGGCGTGACGAGCACGACGCCCTGGCTCAAGGCCCTTGGCGCGACCCGTGACGTGAGGGTTGCCGTGTATTGCGATGTGCTCGAGCCCGGCGTGCTGTCCGTGGGTGACACCGTGAGCGTCTAGTCGCACTGCTCAGTACAGTTGGCGTGATGTCCTCCGACGAATCAGCGGCGCCGACGACCGCCTCGCACCCCGCGCCCTCCCGCCGCCGCCTGGGCGCCGAGGTGCTCATCGTGCTCGGTCTCTCGCTCGGCCAGGCTGCGGTGTTCGCAGCGCTGCGCCTCCTCGAGCGCTATCTCGCGGAGCCGCCCATCGGCCAGCAGGCGACCACGATCAACCCGTCGCGCTCCGGCATCCCGTACATGGACCTCACGTACCAGCTGCTCAACATCACCTTCGGCTTGGTGCCCGTCGCCCTTGCGTTGTATCTCCTCTCGAGTCACGGCCGCTCGGCTCTCACCCGTCTCGGGCTCCGGGGATCCGGCCGACGCTGGGGCCGGGACGTCGCAATCGGCGCGGGGCTCGCGGCATGCATTGGTCTGCCTGGGCTCGGTGTCTACGCGATCGGCCGGGCAATCGGCCAGAGCGTCCGCATCAACACGAACGGTCTGCCGGATGCCTGGTGGGCCGCCACCATCCTCTTGCTTTCGGCCGCGGCAGCCGCCCTCCTCGAAGAGATTGTCGTGGTGGGCTACCTCCTCACCCGGCTCAGCGACATGCGGTGGTCGATCCCTGCCGCCATCGCAGCGTCGGCGCTCTTGCGCGGTGCGTACCACCTCTATCAAGGCTGGCCGATGGCGCTCGGCAACGTTCTCATGGGCATCGTCTTTGCCTTTGTGTTCCTGCGCTGGCGCCGCGTCGGCCCGCTCATCGCCGCACACTTCCTCCTCGACCTCGTGTCATTCGTGGGCCCGGAGTTCGCCCCACAGAGTTGGCTCGATGCCCTCAACGGTGTGTAACTGGTCGCTGGGAAGCACCGCACGTACCTCGCGGCGCGGTCTCGCTCTAGACTCACCCCATGGCCGCTGACGCTTCCGCCGCCCGCGGAGGCGATGCGACCGCGCAGGTCAGCCCGGACTCCGGCGCCACCGAAGCCGTGGGCGCCGAGCCCCGCCCCGCCCACGTGGTCGACATCCCTGAATCCCGGGTGCACAGACAAGCGGACTTGTTGTCCCTGCTTGGCGTGGTGCTCGGCACCGTGCTTGTCCTCCTCATCGGCACCTACGCGCACGGCACCACTGAGGGCTTCACTGACGATGTCCACGGGATCTCAGGCGTGCTCCAGCGCGTCCTCATCGCCCCGGTCAACATCTTCTCCGGCACTGTCACCTTGGTGCTTCCAGCAGTCGCGATCATCGACCTCGCCGTCCGACGCGAGCCTCGCCGCATTCTCGAGGCGCTCGGGGCCGCGGCGACTGGCTTTGGCGTCATCTTGCTCGCCGTGTGGATCATCAACCGGGCCGCGTCCGACAACCTCGTCAGTTCGCTGTCGGTGGGTGTCGGCGAGAGCGCACAGGTCAACATGCCGGCGTACATCGCGGGTGTCGCGGCGCTCCTGACCGTTGCTGGTCGCCGCACCTCGCGCCGCGCGCTCAGTTTCTCGTGGAACATCCTGTGGGCGGCGGTCGCCGTGGCCGTCATCTCCGGAATCGTCACCTTGCCCGCGGCGCTGTCCACGGTGCTGATGGGGCGCTTCGCTGGTCTCGCCTTCCGGTACCTGCTCGGCTCCACGTCAGACCGCGCCTACGGCCGCACGCTTGTTGACGGCATCGAGCGGGCAGGGTTTGGCGTCAAGCGACTGGTACGCGCGGATCCGTCGATCGTGACCAACCTGCAGGAGCTCGACGAGGTCTCGTCCGCGATCGGTCGTGCCCGCCACGGCCGCGTCTATGCTCTCACCACCCCGGAGAACCACCACCTGCTCGTCGTCGCACTCGACGCAGACCAGCACGCCGCAGGCTTTGTCACCAAGCTGTGGTCGTCGTGGCGCCTGCGCGGCATCGACGCCCGGGCCGATGTGTCGCTTCGTCACTCTGCCGAGGCGACCGCGCTCTTGTCGCACGCCGCACGCGGCGCTGGCGTGCGCACCGCCCGCGTCCTCGGCCTTTCGCAGGCCCGCGACACGATGATCATCGTCTACCAGCGCCCGCTCGCCGCTCGACCGCTGGCGGAACTCGACCCCGCCGATGTCACCGACACCGTGCTCGACGCTGTGTGGGATCAGATCGGCAAGGCTCACGCCGCCGGCATCTCCCACCGCGCTCTCAGCGCGGACACCGTGCTGGTGGGCCATGACGATTGGGCGCAGCTGCCAACGGTGTGGCTCACCTCGTGGGAGCTGGGCGAGGTGGCGACGTCCGAGATCGCCAAGCGCATTGACCACGCCCAGGTCGTCGCGATGCTCGCCGCGATCGTGGGGCCGGTGCGGGCGATCGATTCGGCGTTCCGTGCGATTGGCCGCGAAGGCGTCGAGCACTTTGCGCCCGTCCTGCAGTCGGTCATCCTCCCGCGGGCCACTCGCGCTGCTCTGCGCACTTCGAGCACGGACTTGGGCGAGGTTCGCAAGGACATCGTCTCGCGACTGCCCGACGCGGTGATCGAACCCGAGCAGATCTCCCGCTTTGGTCTGCGCACAGTGTTCGCGCTGACGGCTGGCATCGTCGCCGCGTACATCGTCTTCGCCTCGTTCAACACGGAGAAGGTGCTCGACGCCTTGCGGGACTCGAACCCCTGGTGGCTCGCCGCGTCTGTAGGCTGGATGCTGCTCACCTTCGTCGGTGCGTCAATCGCGCTGCTCGCGTTCTCGCCCGTCAAGCTGCCGTGGAATCGCGCGATTCTCGCTCAGGTCGCAGCCGCATACCTGGCACTTGCCGCTCCCGCGGGCGTAGGACCAGCCGCGCTCAACATGCGCCTTCTCACCCGCCGACGCGTCGCGACCCCACTCGCCGTCGCCACCGTCGCGCTCGTCCAGGTGAGTGCGGTTGTTGTCACCGTTGTCGGTTTGCTGGTGCTGTCCCTTTTCACCGGTTCGGAAGGCACCCTCGCCCAGTTGCCGTCGGGCTCTTTGCTCGCCGGCGTTGGCATTACCGCGCTCATGGTCGCTCTCGCACTTGTGGTGCCACGGGTGCGCCAATGGGCGTGGGGGCGTCTCGCGCCGATGCTGCGCCAAACATGGCCGCGTCTCGCTCAGGTCTTGGGTCAACCCGGACGCCTCGCTCTGGGCCTCAGCGGAAACCTGCTTCTCACGGCTGCGTACGTCGGCGCTTTTGATTCCGTCCTCCGCGCCTTTGGACACGACCTTCCGCTCGTCGACGTCACGGTGCTGTTCCTTCTAGGAAACGCCGCCGGTGCGATCTTCCCCACGCCGGGTGGTCTTGGCGCCGTCGAAGGCGCGCTCATCGCAGGCCTCAGTTCATCCGGGCTCGCCGGTTCCGTCGCGGCGTCGATCGTTGTCGTGTTCCGCCTCATCACCTATTGGATGAGGATCCCCATGGGCTACTTTGCGATGCGCTATCTCCAAAGGCGCGGCGAACTGTAATTCGCAGCCGACGCTCGCGTGAACTTGTCAGTGGTTCACGAGGTCCTGACCGTGCTCAAGCACGTCCACATAATCCGCCTCCGAGATCAGCTCGACGGCGTTCATGTTCGTGCCAAGGATCGTGGAGCTAGCGCGCCATACATACCAACTGCCATCGAGCTTGATGAGGGTGACGCCAAGCATGGCGGTTCCATCGGCGGTCTCGAAGAGAATGGCCCCTTCGCGCGCCTCCTCCCCTGACCAGGCTTCGAGCGTCTTGGTGTAGAACTCTGCGTACCCCGTGTCATCGCCACCGGGCTCGAACAGGTCAACCCGCTCCACCGAGATCTCCTTGAAGCCGTCGATGCTCAAAGTCTCTTCCCACGCCGCTGCGTCCTCGACGGCTTCACCTGCGATTGTCATGAACGGGTCTTCGCCCGGCATAAGGAGGCTCCGCGCGATGCCAAGCATGCTGTTGCCGGCGTAGCCGGCCTGCACTCGCGCGTTGACGCCGTTGAAGTCCGGTGCTGGAAGAAGCGTTTGGGGCATGATCGCGCGCACATACTCAAGGTTCTTCGTGAACGAATAGCCCTCGACTAAGGACGTCGTGGCATACATCGATGCCGCCGCATCGAGGTCTCCCTCGGCAATTGCATCCGCGTACGCACGTGCCGCAGCGTCAGCACTTGAGAATCCGCGCTCAGCAGCGGCGCCCGAACCGCTCGCGGCTCCTCCACCTGAGCCGCCAACAATGAGGACAGCGACCAATGCGAGAGTCGCAACCCATGAGACACCGGCGACAATCCACGGCACGCGCGACGATGGCGCAGACACCGGAGCGGCAGGCTGATCGGACATACTTCCCCCTCAATTTGACGTGTGGTCCGTACCTTACCGGTCGCAAGCGTTCGCGCGCCCGTCTCCACAGGCTCTACAGGTCAGGTGCCATATCGGCGAAGTGCGCGTAGTCCTTCTTGAACGCGACCGCGATGGTGTCGGTGGGCCCCGCGCGGTGCTTCGCGACGATGAAGTCCGCTTCGCCAGGGCGGTTGTCGCGGTCATAGGCGTCATCGCGGTGAAGCAGGATGACGATGTCGGCATCCTGCTCGATCGCACCTGATTCACGCATGTCCGACAGCATCGGCTTCTTCTCGGTGCGCTGCTCGGGGCCACGGTTCAACTGCGAAATCGCGATCACCGGGACTTCGATCTCTTTGGCAAGCAACTTGAGAGCGCGCGAGAACTCGGACACCTCTTGCTGGCGGGACTCGACCTTGCGGCCCGAACTCATCAACTGGAGGTAGTCGACCACCACAAGGCTGAGGTTGTGCTGTTGCTTGAGGCGACGGCACTTGGCGCGAATCTCCATGAGCGACATGTTGGGGCTGTCGTCAATGAAGAGCGGCGCCTTGGCCACTCGTGCTGCCGTTGATGCCAGACGCTGCCAGTCGTCGGGGTTCATCGGCCCCTTGGTGAGCTTGGTCAGCTTGACGCCCGCCTCTGCGGCAAGCATGCGCTTGGTGATCTCCTCGCGGCTCATTTCGAGAGAGAAGATGACCGACGCCTTGCCCGCGTCAATGCTCGCGGCGCGCGCAATGTCGAGGCCGAGCGTGGACTTGCCAATCGCAGGACGCGCGGCGATGACGATCATCTGGCCTGCCTGGAAGCCGCCCGTCAGGTCATCGAGCTGGCGGAAGCCGGTGGGGATGCCAAGCATCTGCCCGTCCCGGCTCGACGCTGCGTCCACTTGCTCGAGGGTGTGCTCCATGATGTCGCCAATAGGCAAGTAATCCTCGGAGTTGCGACGCTCGGTGACAGCAAAGATCTCAGACTGCGCGCTATCGACAACGTCGTCCACCTCGGCGCCATCGGCGTCGTAGCCCATGTTGGCGATGCGGGTGCCCGCCTCCACCAGTTTGCGCAGGATCGCTTGCTCGCGCACGAGCCGCGCGTAGTACCCGGCCGACGCCGCCGACGGCACGATCGAGATGAGCGTGTGGAGGTACTCGGCCCCGCCCACCTTGGCGAGTTGGCCGTTGCGCTGCAGCTCCGCACCGACGGTGAGGGCGTCCACCGGGTCACCCGCGTTGTAGAGCTTGATGGCGGTGTCAAAGATCGTCTCGTGGGCGGGGCGGTAGAAGTCATTGGCGCGCACTGTCTCGATGACATCGGCCATGGCGTCCTTCGACAGCATCATGGCGCCAAGCACCGACTGCTCTGCTTCGACGTTCTGCGGGGGGGTGCGCTCGAGCGTCCGCGAACTGTATGTCGCTTCCAACTCGTCGATCGACACACCGCCTCCTTTGCCTGTCCCGCCTCGCAGTTGCGAGTCTGCCACCGGGGTCCGACAGGAACTCTAGGGAGGCCCGGCATGGTCACCAAACGGTGACCCGTGGACAGCGCCGGGGACAATTGTGGACGGCCTCACGACCCATTGGGGAGACCCGCCGACCTCCCTGTGGACAAACTTGTGAATTGTCGAGAACTCATTGTCGAAAAAGCGGCTTTACCTGGCATGTTGCCACTTCTTCGGGTGGGGATATCGACGGGGACAAAGTCGTCGGCGTGTCGCGCCCGGCGTGTCGCGCCCGACGCCGTGGCGGGCCTTCACGCGATCTATCCACAGCGTCGGCCGGGGAGAAACAGCAAGGCCCCGCGCCACCCTGCACGAGGGCGACCGCGGGGCCTTGCGATGTCGGTTTGCGCTACTTCGCAGCGACCACCTGGACGTCAACCGTTGCGGCGACATCCGCGTGAAGCGAGACCTTCACCTGGTACTCGCCAACAGCCTTGATGGGCTGGGCGATCTGGATGCGGCGCTTGTCCACCTTGGCGCGGTCGCCGATCGCAGCGGCGATGTCACCAGTGGTGATCGCGCCGAAGAGACGACCGGATTCGCCCGCCTTGGCCGACACAACCACCGGCTTCGCCTGGAGCGCGTCACGCGCAGCCTGGGCGTCCTCGATGGAGTGCAGTTCACGAGCGCGCTGCGCCTTGCGCATTGCGTCGATGGACTTCTCGGCACCAGCGGACCACGGGGTCGCGAGCTTGCGGGGGATGAGGAAGTTACGGGCGTAACCGTCCTTCACCACCACAACGTCGCCTGCAACACCGAGGCCGGTGACCTCGTGGGTGAGGATGAGCTTTGCCATGAGGAGCCTCCCTTAGCGGCCGGAGCCGGCGTAGGGGAGTAGGGCCAGCTCACGCGCCACCTTGATGGCGCGGGCGATCTGGCGCTGCTCCTGGACGGTGACACCCGTGACGCGACGCGAACGGATCTTGCCGCGGTCCGAGATGAACTTCCGAAGAAGTGCGGTGTCCTTGTAGTCAACCTTGGTGACCTTGGCGGCCTTCAGCGGGTTGACCTTCTTACGCGGCTTACGCGTATCGATCTTTGCCATTGCTGTGTTTCCTTTTACATCAAGAAGTGTCTGCGACTAGCCGTCGCTGTTAGAACGGAGGCTCGTCGGAAGCCGGAGCGGAAGCCCAGGGGTCGTTGTCGGCGCCACCTGCAGGCGAACCTGCGTAGCCGCCACCACCGCCGCCACCGCCACCGAAGCCACCACCGCCGCCGCCACCTGCACGCTGGGTGCGGTTGACCTTGGCCGTGGCGTAACGAAGCGACGGGCCGACCTCGTCAACCTGAAGCTCCATCACGGTGCGCTTCTCGCCGTTTGCTTCCCACGAACGCGACACCAGACGGCCGGTCACGATGACCCGCATGCCCTTGGTGAGCGACTCAGCCACGTTCTCCGCGGCCTCGCGCCACAAAGAGCAGCGCATGAACAGGGTCTCCCCGTCCTTCCACTCGTTCGACTGACGGTCGAACGTGCGGGGCGTGGACGCCACCGTGAAGTTGACGACGGCCGCGCCGGACTGGATGAATCGCAGTTCGGGGTCGCCCGTGAGGTTTCCGACAACGGTGATTTGGGTTTCGCCTGCCATGGATACGTCCCTGTGTGTCGAGATTGCTTAGTGAGCGTCGGGCCGCAGCAGCTTCAAACGCAGGATGGTCTCGTTGAGACCAAGCTGACGCTCAAGCTCCTTGGCGGTGGCCGACTCGGCGGTGAAGTTGATCACCGCATAGATGCCGTCGTTCTTCTTCTTGATGGGATACGCAAGGCGACGGCGGCCCCAGATGTCGACGTTGTCGACGGTGCCCTTGTCGCCCGTGACCACCGTGAGGTACTTCTCGAGCGACGGCTTGACCGTGCGCTCGTCGACCTCGGGGTCAACGATGACCATCATTTCGTACTGGCGCATTGATACCCACCTCCTCTGGACTATGCGGCTACGGACGTTCCGTAGCAGGAGGGTGACGCTAGTAGTGGCCGCTTCCGGCGGGTGCCGTGGCGACCACCCGTCAAGAGTACAGTGCCCCCCTGTCATGGGGAAGCGGGCTGTGGAGAAGCGGCCGACGCCAGGGCCCGCCACGCGTCGGACCATAGACTTGGGCGGCGGCGCGAGAAGGAGGAGCCCTGTGAAGCCAGTGCTGGTGGTGGGCGTGGGTGGTGACATCGGTGTCTACGCCTTTCAGCGTGCCGCGCATGAGCAGTACGGGTGGCAGCCGGTGGTCCTCGCTCCGGTCATGACGACCTTCATGAAGCACTCGACACTCGTCGACTACGTCATCACCCCCGGCCTTCATGACCCGGACGTCCTCGTCGCCCGCCTCAATGACTTTGCCGCGTCGCACCCCGACAACGAGCTCATCCTCTTCACCAATCTCGACTGGCATGTGCGCGTCATCGCCGAACGCCGCGCTGAACTCGATCCGCGCTGGCTCATTCCGCTGTGCGAGCTCAGCGCCTTCGACCGCATCTCCTCCAAGACGGCCTTCGCCGCGGCGTGCGACGCGGTGGGGGTGCGCACCCCGCGCACCGTGCCCGTCGTCTTCACCAGAACGGACGACGCTGAGGCTGGGCAGGGAGCCGGAGCCGGGGCCGCGGAGGGCACGGTCCACGCCGCGCAGGCGATCGATGCGATCCGCACGCTCGGCCTCGAGTACCCGCTCATCGGCAAGCCCTCTGCGAGCGCCGACTGGTTCAACGCGTCCTTTCCCGGCAAGCTGAAGATCCACCACTTCACGTCTGAGGCTGAGTTGACCGAGGTGCTCGACCACCTGAGCGCGCTGGACTACCCGAGCGAGTTCCTCGTCCAAGAGTTCGTCCCAGGCGACGAGACGCACATGCGCTCCCTCACCGCCTACCGCGACCGCAATGGTGACGTCACCTTGCTCGCGGGCGGTCAGGTGCTCCTTGAGGAACACACCCCCGGCACGCTCGGCATCCCGGCCGCGATCGTCACCGGTGTCGATGCGGAGGCATTCGACGCCGCGCGCCGGGTGCTCGACCACACCGACTACTTCGGATTCGCCAACTTCGACTACAAGGTGAGCAGCCGCGACGGTTCACGTGTCTTCTTTGAGGCGAACCCCCGCATCGGCCGCAACAACTACTACGTGACGGCCTCGGGAGCCAATGTCGCCGACGCCGTCGCCCGCGATCTGCTCCCTGAGCATTACGCGGCGAATGGCGGCACGGCAGTGACCGAGCCGGTCACCCCGCACAGCGAGATCCTCTACTCGCTCGTCTCGCTGCGCGTGCTGCTGCGCTACATCCTCGACCCGGAGCTGAGGGGCCGGCTGCGCGCCGTTGCCAAACGCCACGGGGTGGTGCACCCGCTCGACTATCGGGCTGATGGCTCCCTCAAGCGTCGGCTGTGGGTGCGGGCCTTGCGATTGCGCCTCGCGCAGATGCTGCGCCGCCACTATCCCGCGCCTACCGAGACCGGCTTCTAGGCCCGCGGGCACTCACGGGCCCGCCGGTGCCGCGGCCCTCCCGGCGACGCGACGCCACCCTAGACTTGGCGCGTGTCCACCCCCGTGCCGCTCACCGCTCGCGACGCTGCCGATGACGAGTTCGTCGCGCTGGCGAAGGCTGCTGGCCGCGCGTTGCCGATCGAGCAGAGCCCCGTGTGGGACGCCTTCGACGCCGCGGCGAGCGGGCGCGACCATGCAGGCCGGGTTGTCATCGAGGGCCCCGAGGGAGCCGTCGCGCTCATCAGCCTCACCCGCTACCGCCTCCGCCGCTTCACCTATCTGTGGGCTCGCCACGCGCCCGTCATGTTGACGGAATCGACCCCCGAGCTTGAGCGCGCCGTCCGCGATGCGATCGCTCGTCACGTGCGAGGTCGATGGCCGGAGGCCGTGTTCGTTCGGCTCCACGCCACTGAACGCGGCAGCGACCTCATGCCCGTCCTGCAGTCCGTCACATACGACCGCAACGTCATCCTTGACCTCACCGTCGAGCCAGAGGCATTTCTTGCGGGACTCGCCAAGAAGTTCCGCTACACGGTGCGCCAATCGCTCAAGCACCGCGACGTCAGGGTGACGGATGAGACGGACCTCAGCCGCACCGACTTTGACGCCCTCTATGAGGTGTATCGGGAGACGGCCGCGCGCGATGGCTTCGGCATTTACGACGCGGACGTCTACTGGGCGATGATCGAGTCGCTTCGCCCGCACGCCCGCGTGTACGTCGCGCGCCGATCGCCCAGCGAGGCCGCGGCCGACGCTGGGGTCACCGACGGCGTGCAGGCTGCGTCGAGCGTGGGCGAAGGCAGCGAGGTGCTCGCCTGGGCGATCGTCACCCTTTACGACGGCGTCGCCACCTATTTCTATGCGGCGGCCAATGCCGCGGCCCGCGAGGTCGATGCCTCGGTCCGCCTCTTGTGGCATGCGCTCAATGATCTGCGCTTGCGTGGTGCGACCCGCTTTGACATGGGCGGCATCGACTCCGAGCTCGCCCCGAGCCTTGACGGAGTCGGCCGCTTCAAGCGCAAGTGGGGTGCGCCCGTCGAGGTGCGCGCGGCGTGGGATCTGCCGCTCAAGCCGCTCACCTACCGCGCTCTGCGCCTCCTGCTCGCCGTCAAGCGAGCGATCCGCTAAGCGTCGCGCTTGCCGAGCAGGCCCAAGCCCAAGGCCTGCGGGTCCGGAACCGGCGGGGTCTGCGTCGGCTGCGGTGTCGGCTGCGGCGTCGGCTGCGGCGTCGGCGTGGGCGTCGGCTGCGGTGACGGCGTGGGAGACGGTTGCGGTGACGGCGTGGGAGACGGTGTGGGCGACGGGCTCGGAGTGGGCGTGCTCGCGACACCCACGTTTGCCCGCGGCGGGAAGCTCACCACATCAAGAGGCGCGAGAATCGGGCCCATCATTGCCGTCCACACACGCACCGGCACTGAACCGCCGGTGATCTGTGAGTAGCCCCCGAAAGGCGTGATCGTCTCTTCCTCGCCGTTCGGGCCCACCTGCCACATGCCGACGACTCCGAGCTGGTTCGGTGTGAAACCGACGAACCATGCGGAACGGTTGTCGCTCGACGTGCCCGTCTTGCCGGCGATGGGACGGCCCAGCTCGGCGGCGGGGCGGCCCGAGCCTGAACGGAAGTTCACCACCTGCTGCATCGCGAAGGTCGTGTCCGCCATCACGTCCTCGGCGAACACCCGCTCGGGCACCACCTGGTGCTGGTAATACTCGGTGCCGTCGGCGTAGGTGATCGAGGCGACCATGAACGGTTCGGTCCGCACGCCGCCCGTGGCGAACGTCGCATAGGCGTGTGCGAGGTCGATCGCGTGAGGGGAGGCCGGGCCGAGCACGTTTGACGGGGTCGCGCCAAGGCCGGTCGTGTCCTCAGGGATGCCCGCACGCACTGCGACGTCACGCGTCTTGTCCGGGCCCACGTCCATGTTGAGCTGGGCGTATGCCGTGTTGACTGAGTATGCCGTCGCGTTGACAAGATCGATGTCGCCGTAGCTGACGCCAGCGAAGTTGCGCACGTCGTTGTCGAAGCCGGTCACCTTCTTTGGCTGGTCGCCGTTGTAGATCGAGTCGAGACTGATGCCGCTCTCGAGTGCCGCCACGAGCGTGAACGGCTTGAAGGTCGAACCCGCCTGCGCGATGTCCTGGGTGACGGAGTTGCGCTGAATCTCGAGGTAGTCGGCGCCGCCGTACATGCCGGTCACGGCGCCCGTGGCGGGGTCCATCGTGAGAGCGGCCACCCGCAGGTTGGGCGCCGCGCCTTCCGGCATTCCCGCCACCGCGTCCTCGATCGCCTGCTGGTGTGCCGGATCGATCGTGGTGACGATGCTCATGCCCTGGGTCTCGATCTGCTCCTGAGTGATCCCCGTGACCCGCTCGATCTCGTCAAGGGCCGCGCGCAGCAGGTAACCCTTGGGGCCGCCAAAGACATCCGTGTTCTGATACGGAATCGTCTCGGGGAACACCTGGGTGGCGCGCTCGGCCTGCGTGATGTAGCCAAGGCTCACCATGCCGTCGAGCACGTAGTTCCAGCGGTACTCCGCCTGCTCCCGGTTGACCGCGGGGTCCCACCGCGACGGCGCGGGCAGGATGCCGGCGATCATCGCGGCCTCGGAGATCGTCATGTCGGCGGCGGACTTGCCGTAGTACTTCCGTGCTGCCGCCTCAACGCCGTAGGCACCGCGGCCAAAGTAGATCGTGTTGATGTAGTTGCCGAGCAGTTCGCGCTTGTCCTGCTGCTGGTTGATCTTGAGCGCCATGAGCGCCTCGTCGACCTTGCCCATCATGTCCGTGGTGGTCTCGCCCACGTAGTAGCGCTCCACATACTGCTGGGAGATGGTCGAGCCACCCTGCTTCTTGCCGAGCACCACCGTCTTGAACAGTGCGCGCGTTGTGCCGCCAAAGTCCACGCCAGGGTTCGTGTAGAACGTGCGGTCCTCCGCGGCGACAAAGGCGTTGGGCACGTAGTCGGGGAGAGTGTCGATGTCGACGATGTCGCGATCCGCCTGGCCGAGACGACCCATCACCGTGACGCCGTCTGCGTAGTAGATGGTTGAGGCCTCGTAGAGCGCAAAGTCGCTCGGCTCCGGGATCTCGAGCATCTGGTAGCGAATGAAGAGTGCGAGGAAGCCGATGAGGGCGGTCGCAAGTCCAGCGATGAGCGCGCCAAAGCCGATGCGCCGCAAGCGGTACTTCCACGGCGGAATCGGACGGCCGTGCTTGTCGAGGTGCGGACCGTTCTTGCCGCCGCCGCCACCTTTGCCGCCACCTTTGCCGCCGCTTGTCTGCGTGCGAGGGCGGCCCTGCGTGACCGCCCGCTCGTACTCGGCGCGACCGCGAGCGCGGGCCGCTCCTGACACCGGCCGCTGTTGAGTGGTGCGGGTGCTGGGGCGCCGCGGCGTCGTGCCACTCGTGCCGCTGCGAGGGGCGGCGCCGCTCGAGCCGGAACGAGAAGATGCGCCGCTCGAGCCTGAGCGGGGGCTGCGCGGGTTGCTTGGAGCAGGGCGCATGCTCTTGCGCTGCGGCCTGCCCCGTTCGTCGTTCACCATGTCAGTCTACGAACGGCACGGCGCGTCCATCGGTTCCCTCGCGGGGCGGGCGCCCGCCTCAGCTGGCCGCCGCCGCCAGGTTCTGGAGCAGATTCTCGCGCCGTCAACTTGCGCTCGATGTATCGACGCGATACAACTAGTTGCTACACCGCCGCGATACATCGCGTGCGATGCGTCGACGCGGCGGACCACGGGTTCGTCCCCTGCCCGCTTGCGACAGACGCTGCCACTTATGGAAGGGATGGTTGTGGGACGCGCCGACGTGCTTGTGCTTGCCATCCTGGGCACCCTCGCCGAAAAGCCTCTTCACGGTTACGAGATCCGTAAGCGTTTGGGCACCCAGCTCGGACCGTTCCGCGCCCTTTCGTACGGAAGCCTGTACCCCGCCCTCAAGCGGATGCTCGCTGCCGGACTCATCGGCGTGAACGAAGACGGACCCGAGGTTGGATCGTCCCGGCGCTCCCGCATCGTGTACCACCTCACCGAGGACGGCAAGGCGCAGCTGAAGGAGGAGCTGGCGTCCGCCGGTTCCTCAGCATGGGAAGACGACACGTTCGACGTCCGCTTCTCCATGTTCGACCGGACCGACGCCGCCACCCGGCTGCGCATCCTCGAAGGTCGGCGCTCTCGCCTTTCCGAGCGCATCGAAGAGATTTCCGCCGGCCTGCGCGCCGTGCGGGAACGTCACGACGCCTACACGGCGGAACTCCAACGGCACGGTCTTGAGCGCGTTGAGCGCGAGGTCGAGTGGCTGGACAAGTTGATTGAGAACGAACGAGCCGCCTCAAGCGGTGACGACGAACCCGCATCTGCGGGCTAGACAAGGAGAAATGGAATATGGGCAAGTTGCGCGTCGCCATCGTTGGCGTGGGTAACTGTGCGACGTCCCTCATTCAGGGCGTCGAGTTTTACAAGGACGCCAAGGCAGGCGACAAGGTTCCGGGCTTGATGCACGTCCAGCTTGGCGACTACCACATCTCCGACATCGAGTTCGTAGCGGCGTTTGACGTCGACTCGCTCAAGGTGGGCAAGGAGCTCGTGGAGGCCACGCAGGCATCCGAGAACAACACCATCAAGATCTGCGACGTCCCCAAGACGGACGTTCAGGTCTCCCGTGGTGTCACCCTTGACGGCCTTGGCAAGTACTACCGCCAGACCATCGTCGAGTCCGACGAGACCCCCGTCGACGTGGTTCAGGTCCTCAAGGACAGCCAGGCCGACGTGCTCGTGTGCTACCTCCCCGTTGGCTCGGAAGAGGCTGCGAAGTTCTACGCTCAGTGCGCGATCGACGCCAAGGTTGGCTTCGTCAACGCTCTGCCCGTGTTCATCGCCTCGGACCCCGAGTGGGCGAAGAAGTTCGAGGACGCCGGTGTGCCGATCGTCGGCGACGACATCAAGTCGCAGGTCGGTGCCACCATCACCCACCGTGTGCTTGCCCGTCTGTTCGAGGACCGTGGCGTGCGTCTCGACCGCACCTACCAGCTCAACGTCGGCGGCAACATGGACTTCAAGAACATGCTTGAGCGTGACCGTCTTGAGTCCAAGAAGGTGTCGAAGACCCAGGCGGTGACGTCCAACCTCAACGACGGCCCCCTCGCCGGCCTCAAGGACTCGCGCGACGTCCACATCGGCCCGTCCGACTACGTCGCATGGCTCGACGACCGCAAGTGGGCATACGTCCGCCTTGAGGGCTCGGCCTTCGGTGAGGTTCCGCTGAACCTCGAGTACAAGCTCGAGGTGTGGGACTCGCCCAACTCGGCCGGCATCATCATCGACGCCCTTCGTTGCGCGAAGATCGCCAAGGACCGTGGCATCGGTGGCCCGATCCTCTCCGCCGCGACCTACTTCATGAAGTCCCCGCCGGTGCAGACCGAGGACACCCTCGGTCGCCAGCACCTCGAGGAGTTCATCGCTGGAACGCGCGAGCGCTAAACCGCTTCGCTTCCGCCGTACGTTGGCCGGGTCACCTACAGGTGGCCCGGCCTTCTGCGTGAGAGGTGCCCCCGGCGTCGGTGTCGGCGTCGGCGTCGGCCCGCAAGCGTCGGCGTCGGCCCGCAAGCGAAGCTACGAACCGCTCCCGCCCCCTCCCGAGGCTCCGAACCGCTGGCTTCACCGACACGCCGCGCCCGGACGCCCGTCCGGCGCAAAACGCGGCGAGTCGCCCCGTTCAGCGGTTCGGAACTTTGTGAACCGGGCTCAGCGGTTCGGAGCTGCGTGGTGGCGGGGGTTTGGTGACGCTGGGTTCCGTGTCCGACGCTGGGTTCTTTGTCCGACGCTGGGGCTGGGTTACGCGGGTTGTGCGGCGGCGTTGATGGCGTCGCGAATGGCCGTGTCCCCGCTGACGAGTTCCCACTGATGACGCACCGTGTTCTCAGTACGCAGGCATTCGAGGATGACGGCGGCCACGTCGGCGCGAGGGATCGAGCCCCTCGGCACCTCATCGGCGAGGGTGACCATCCCGGTGCCCACGTCATCGAGCAAGGCGCCTGGACGAATGATCGTCCACGCCAGTTGGCTGCTGCGCAAAGCGATATCCGCGTCCCTTTTGGCGGCGACGTACGCCTTCCAGGCCTCCCCACGGGAAGCGTCGGCGGGGGTGTCGACCCCGTGCGCGGAGACCTGAACAAAGCGGTCGATGCCAAGCGATCGGGCCGCCTCGATTGACTTGAGCGAGCCGCCGAGGTCCACCGTGCTCTTGCGTTCCACATTGCCGTCCGCGCCGCCTCCGGCCGAGAACACGATGGCGTTGCAGCCGTCGAACGCGGCGAGGAAGTCCTCGACGGCGGCGGCCTCAATGTCAAGTCTGCGCGGGCTCGCGCCTTGTGCCGCGAGCTCGTCAAGCTGCTCATCACGCCGAGCAAGCGGGACTGCTTCCAACCCCGCTCCGAGCAGGAGAGGGATGAGGTGGCGGGCTACTTTGCCGGCGCCGCCGACAATCGCCACGCGGGTGGGGGTGCCTGAAAGTGTCATACGTGAAGGACGCCGGGGGCGGGCGGACTATTCCGACGCCGTGGCGTCCTCCTCGCCAAGGCCGCCCGACGCACGGGTGACGAAGCGCGAACCGGCGACGATCGCGTCGGCGAGGCGAAGCAGCGTCTCCGGGATGTCTGCGAGGGGGCTCGTCACGGTGATGAGCACAAGTCGCTTGGTGTCGGGCACCGTGCGCCAGTAGTCGGCGCTGAAGCTGCGCACTGGCTGATCCTCGAGACCATCAGCCAGCACGGTTTCGGAGATCCGCCAGCGGCGCACACTCTCACCATCCACGCATGCACGGCGTTCCCATCCCTCACCGTCGCCAATGGCGTCCATTGCGGCGAGGTACCCGTCGATGACGTCCGCGGGGTTGGTGCCGATGACAGGGCTCAGGTGCAGCTCCGCGGGTGCGAAGACGGAGACAGCGATCGGCGTGGGGGTGCCGGGCGCCACCTCATGACAAAGGAAGACGGACTCGAGAGATGCCGCGCTGTCAGCGCTCTGGATCATCGCGCCCACCGCCTTGCGCATATCCGCCCGGGCCTTCGCCAACTCGTCGGCGCGACCCATGGCGAGGTCGACGTACACGCGGATGCGCCGGTCGGTCACCTCAGGGCGCGACGGGTCAAGCTGCACCCAGGTGCCGGGGAGCCGGAGCACCAGCCGCGCAGCGGCGGCCGCCGGAGCGGCATCGGTCGTTGACATGGCCGGTCCTTACTCGTGGAAGGCGAACTGCTGGTGCGAGACGGTCACCCGCTCGGGAGTGTTCGGGTCATCGACCGGGAAGGCGTTCGAGGCGAACGGGTCATTGAGGTTCACGCCATTCGCCGAGTTGTACGCGAGATGGCTTTCAAGAGTCGCGACGTAGTCGCCATTGTGGTGACCCACCGCATTGCCCGTCCTGATCGTGTCGCTCGCACCGCCAGATCGCGGCCCATCCCACAACTCGACCATGCCGTCGCGTGGGGGAATGGAGTCGACCATATCGAGGCGGTGCACCGGGTCAAGAGTGTGCTTGACCTGGATGACCGGCACGTCCTTGGGGACCGCCATCTCGTCGATCGGCGAACCCGCACACACAAGACCGGAGTAGGCGTAACCTCCTGCGCCGTCTTCGATGAGGCTGCCGGCCATGATGCCGCCGAGGCTCCATCCCGCAAGGACCACGGGCTCGTTCTGGCCGATGCCTGCCTGGGCCATCGCATCGAGCACTGCCTTCTCATACTGAGTGCGCAGTTCGGGGAAGAGCATGAGCATGAGATCGGCATCGAGGTCGTTGGGAGCACCCTTGTCGCCACCCACCACCCAGTCCATCGTCGACGGCAAGGTGACAATCCAGCTGACATTGCCTTGTTCGTCGACAATGCGCGTCACGTTGACGACCGCCTGGTCCGCACCCCCCACCGTGTCGACGAGGCCCGCCATCTCCAGCAGGTCGGCGACGTCCTGCGGCACCATGTTGTCGAGCTGGTCGAGAGCGGCCGCCTCTGTCGGTTCAAGCCCCGACTCGTCGAGCTCCTTCACCTCCGGGGCGGGCTTCATCGCCTCATCGAGCAGGCGGCTCACCACAAAGATGCCGAACGCGGGGCACACCGCTGAGACCATCCCCACGATCAGGCGGAGCCGGTCAGCACCCTCGAGACCGAGAAGGTCAGCGATTCGGTAGCCGACGTAACCGGCCAAGAACATCTCAAGCAGCTGCGCGACGATCATCGTGATGAGGGCAACCACCACCACAAGCAGCACGACGATCAAGACGAGCGCGATGACAAGCACCACGATGAGTGCGATGACGAGCAGCACGACGAGCAGTGCCGTCAAGAACAGCTCGACCGCCGCAGCGATGACCTCAAGCACCTGTTGGAAGAAGCTGATCGCCCACTCAACGATCGATGCGAGGAGGTTCGTGAAGCCGTCCCACAGATCTTGGAGTCGGTCGAGCAGTGAGTCGACCGTCGCGTCGAAGCCTGCCTTGATGCGTTCCGCCGCTATCCGGGCCGCCTCCGCGATCGCCTCACACGCATTGACGTAGGTCTGATGGGCAACCGCCATCGCCTCGGTCGCTGCGTCAACCGCGCGGCGTGCGTTGCGACGGAGCTGGCGGGCCTCTTCGAGCAGCTGGGGCAGGTCGGGCTGCAACGCCGCCTCAACGACCTGTCGCTCTGCCTCCGCAAGAGACCACTGCGCAGTGGCAAGACGGGATGCCGCCTCGTCATAGGCGGCAATCGCCGCGTACGCCTCATTGTGGAAACGGTTGAGCTCCACCTCGTACTCGCGGAGCGCCGCCGTCGCCGCCGAATACCGCTCATGAGCGGCCTGCATGCCTGCCGTCGCCCGCCCGCTTCGCGAGCGCAGCTCCTCGATCGACTTGCCGTCGCCATCGGCGAGCGTCGCTTCGATCCGGGCCGCAGCGTCGGAAAGCGCAGCCTCGGTGGCTGCGAGCTGATCGATGGAGGTCTGAAGCGCAGCCGGGTTTCCCGCCGGCGCGTCGAGGGCGCTCACGACAGCCTCCCGCTCGACGTCGATGCGGAGTCCACGGCCTCATTCACCTGGGCGGTTGCTTCACGCAGTTGGGCGGCAAGGTTCGACTCAAGATCCGCGAAGGTCTGATTGACCGCATCAAAGGCGTCAGCCAAGCCGGTGAGTGCCTCCACCGTGCGCGATCGGTGAATGCTCCAGTTGCTCGCGAAGTCCTTGAGGGTGCTGGCGAGGACTGCCTGGCCCACAGCGTCGGCCGCCGAATCTGCCTGATTGCCGATCGTCGAGAAGTCGCCAAGGATTGTTCGCATAGTGCGGGCGCGCGAATGGAGTGCGTCCCCGTTGATGCCGAGGCGGGTCATGCTGGCTCTCCCGCTGGCCCACCCGCGCGGTCAACGAGGACTGGCGCATGTGGATTCGTCGCACGCAGATTGCCGGGGTCAAGCAGTGCCCACGCTTGCAGCTCCAGTTCACGCGCCGTGACAGCGAGCGTCGGGTCCGCAACGGGAACTCGGCCTGCAGCGGCGGCGGTGATCGCCGTCTCGATGGCATCGGTCGCGCGTCTGCGCGCTTCCTCGGTGGTCGGCATCGATGTACCCCCCTTGTCATATCGCACCCTATTTGCGGCGCAATCGCTCGCCAATGGGGACTATTCACCATCGGGGCGCGGCACTCGTGGCGCGGGGGCGGGCCCTGTGAGCCGACGCTCACTTCCGGGCCTGGGGACGACGCTGGCTACTGCTGCGGCGGAGTGGCGAACGGGTCTTCCGGCGCCGGGTTGAGCGGCTGACCCGCAGGAGGTGCAGCCATCGGGGGCGGCGGGACCGAACCGGGCTGACCAATCGGTGCCTGTGGGACAGGCGGCTGCGGGGCGGGCGGCTGCGGGACGGGTGCCTGCGCGTAGCCCGCCGGAGGCTGCGGAGCCTGACCCGGCCATGGCGTCGGCGCGGCGGCCTGCGGCGGGTACGTCGGATAGCCCGCGTTCCAGCGCTCGGCGGCCTTCGGGTCCGGGCCCCACTGGTTGGCATGCGGCTGGCCCTCCATGATGCACATGATGAGCGGCACGATGCCGAGCCCTGCCAGGTGGAACCACAGCCAATGCCCGGACTGGCCGGTGTCGTGCAAGCGGCGTGCCTGCGCCGCGAGGTACGGAATGGTGAGGATGAGGCTGACGATTATTCCCGCGACGAGGAGGACGACACCCACGCCCATCGTCGTCGTGAACTCCGGGTTGCCGTCTTTCGAGCTCGCGGTCGAGGTGATGAGCCCCACGATCACGATGATGTACGGCACCGCGATCAGAGCAACCGAGATGAGCTGCACGAAGAGAACGAACCACCAGAACTCAGCACGCCGCGCACGCCCGTCGAAGTCCGCAAACTTGCGCATGCAGACCGCTACTGATTCCCGGAAACCCACCGTTGACCTCCTCTGAGCACTGCCTCAACGCTACCCGCCACGAGCTGAGCTTCTCCACCGCGCCCGACAAGAGCGTCGGCCGCGTGCCCCTAGCCTTATGCCATGTCATATGCCGCCCAGCTCGCCCACCTGTGGCGGTCACGCGGCTTTCGCGCTTTGACCCGGATGCGGGTGCTCGGGCAGGCGGGCGATGGGGCCTTCCAGTTCGGTATTGCGACCGCCTTCTTCTTCGACCCCACGCACGCGACAACTCCGCGCGACATCGCCATTGGCTTCGCGACGCTCTTTGCACCGTTCACCCTCGTCGGCCCGTTCGTCGGTCCCCTCATTGACCGGTGGCAGCGACAGCGGATTGTGCTGATCGCCAACGTGGTGCGCGTGGTGATGGTCGCGCTCATCGCCGTCAGCATCGTCAACAGCGCGCCCGGATACCTCAAGTACGTACTGGCGCTGCTCACCTTGTCGGTCAACCGCTTCCTGCTCGCGGCGCTGACAGCTGGCATCCCGCGCGTCGTCAATGACGAGGACCTGCTGACAGCCAACTCGATTCAGCCGACGCTCGGCACCATCGCGGCGGCGCTCGGCGGTGCGGTGGGCGGCATTGTCACGATCGTCGCGCCGCGCGTGTCCGACGAATACCGTGCGCTCATCGGGCTCGCCCTCGCTGGACTGCTCTTTGCCGGAGCGTCGATCGCCTCGACCTCTTTGTCGCGTCGCGCTCTCGGTCCGGTTGATCCGCGTGCTCAGCTCGCGATCGGCAACGAGGCCGCGAAGCTCGTCCGCGGGCTGCGGGAGGGGCTGACGCACCTTCGCCAGCGCGTCACCCCGTTCCACGCGCTTGGGGTGATGGCAGCGCAACGCCTGCTCTATGGCGTCATGTTTGTCGCGGCGATCCTCATCGCCCGCCATGTGCTGTCCACACCCGACGACGTCGAGGGCGGCATCACCCAGCTCACCTTGGTGGTGGGCTTCGGTGCTGTGGGCTTTGGGCTCGCTGCCGTTGTCACGCCCGGTATCGCCCCGCGTCTAGGCCCCCATCGGTGGATCCTCGCGTGCCTCGGCCTTGGCGCGGTGGGGCAAGTGCTCCTTGCCGTCTCGCCCACACGCCCGTGGCTCTATTCCGCGGCGGTGGTCGTCAGCTTTGCGGTGCAGGGCGGCAAGATCGCTGTGGACACGATCGTTCAGCGCGACACAGATGACGCCTTCCGCGGCCGGGCGTTCACCTTGTATGACGTTGCGTACAACACAGCCTTCATCTCATCGGCTTTTGTGGGCGCCCTGTTGTTGCCCACCAATGGCTACTCACGCTGGGTGATGGGTGCACTCGCAGGGGCGTACCTCGTGGTCGCAGCCGCATATGCGGTCGCCCCGCGCCACCCACTCCCCACCACCCCTCCCGAAGGTGGTAGGCCGCCTCTTGCATCGGCGGCCGAACCACCTGCTAGTGGTAACTGACCTCTTCACTGGCCTCTTCAGCGCGTGCCGCCAACACCTCTCGAAGCACTCCGCGACACCACATCGGCCGGTCCATCACGTCCGTGTACGCGAACCGAACCGTCAGGATTCCGATCGTCGCAAGCAGTGCATCGCGGCGAGAATCGCGCACACCCGCCAGGCCCCGATGCCACCGTGCGCCATCGAACTCGACCGCGGTCCTGGTGGCCGGGTCGTACGCGTCCAAGCGGTACCCGTTGCCGCGAACACGCACTGTGTGCTGCCGCACGAGACGTGATGCGAGTGTTCCGCGGAGAACCGTTGCCCATGCTTGTTCCTCCAGGAAGCTCTCCACTCCCTCCGCCGCGAGTGTCAGTCTCCTGATGAGGTTCGCCCGCCCCACCACGCGAGGAAGCTCTCGCATGGCGGCGATGGCGTCGGCCGGCCGCACCACGGCCTCGCGCACCACTGCGTAGACGAGCTCTGCTCTCTCACTCGGTGCCACAAGGCCGTTTCCCACCACCAACGCGAACGGCGGCAGGTGTGCACGGTGACCCGCGAGCTCCATGCAAGGAACGTCAATGTCGCTGCGTCGCACTCGTAGCCAGGGCGGAAGCATCCGATGCTCGGGGCGGGGAGTCACCACCTCGAGGGTGTCGCTTCGGACCGCCTCCAAGCCGTAAAGCCGCAACGCGCTTGGCCCGGTCAAGGTGCAGCCTCGCATCCATCGCGCAACCGCACTGGCGCGCACCGACCACGATTCAGCATGGACGTCGGCGCTATACAGCCCTGGCAGCACGCGCACGATCTCGCCGCGTTTCAGGGCCCCGTCCAGGCCCGCCCAGCTTGAGACGTCAAGGATTTCGCGGGTGCTGAAGGCGCGCGGCTGAACGCGCATCGATTCAAGAGCGTCACGGATCGTCATGAGCGCTGTCTACGCGCGACTCACCTCGTCGCGTCGGCCCGGGTACCCGTTCCTGTGGAAGAGGTGAGCAACCACTACGACGTGGACGACGCTGGAACTGAAGAGGTGGTCTACCACCTCCTGGGTTAGGGGGTGGGGCGGGCCTTCCACCATGCGAGCAGCTCTTCGCGAGCGCGTTCCTCCCCGAGCGGGCCGTGCTCCATGCGCAGCTCGAGCAAGTGCCGGTAGGCGTCGCCCACCTCGCGGCCAGGCCTGATGCCGAGGATCTCCATGATCTGCGTGCCATCAAGGTCCGGCCGGATCGCGTCAATCTCCTCTTGCTCCCGCAGCTTCGCGATGCGGGCCTCAAGGTCGTCATAGGCAAAGGCCAGCCGCTCGGCCTTGCGACGATTGCGCGTCGTCACATCGGCGCGGGTGAGCCGGTGCAGCCTCTCGAGCTGCTCACCCGCGTCCGTCACGTAGCGTCGCACGGCGGAATCGGACCACCGCGCCTCGCCATACCCGTGGAAACGCAGGTGGAGCTCGACAAGCAGGGTGACCGCCTTGATCGTGTCCTTGTCGAACTTCAGCGCCTTGAGTCGCCGGCCGGCCATCTTGGCGCCCACCACCTCGTGGTGATGAAAGCTGACACCGCCGCCGGGCTCGAGTCGACGCGTGGGCGGTTTGCCGATGTCGTGGAGCAGCGCGGCAAGGCGCAGCACCAGGTCGGGGGAAGGGACGGCCCCGTCATCGTCGGTCTCAAGATCAATCGCCTGCTCCACCACGGTGAGCGTGTGCTCGTAGACGTCCTTGTGGTGGTGGTGTTCGTCGATCTCCAACTTGAGCGCAGGCAGCTCCGGCAGCACACGGTCCGCAAGTCCGGAGTCGACAAGCACCCGCAAGCCCTCACGCACATTTGCGCCGAGGAGCAGCTTGGTGAACTCGTCGCGCACCCGCTCGGCCGAGACGATCTCGATCCGCTCCGCGAGCCGCGCCATCGCCGCGAAGGTCGCCGGTTCGATCTCAAAGCTCAGCTGCGATGCAAAACGCGCCGCGCGCATCATCCGAAGCGGGTCGTCACCGAAGGACACATCCGCATCGATGGGAGTGCGCAGCAGTCCCCCCGCGATGTCATCGAGCCCACCGAACGGATCAACAAAGTCGCCGCTCGGCACCCGCAACGCCATCGCATTGATCGTGAAGTCACGCCGCGCGAGGTCACCCTCAAGGGAGTCGCCAAAGGCCACCACGGGCTTGCGGGTTTCGCCGTCATATTCATCGGCACGGTACGTGGTGATCTCAGCGACAAGGTCGCCTTTGCGCCCGCCGATCGTCCCGAAGTCGCGGCCCATGTCCCACGTTGCGGACGTCCACTTCTTGAGCAGCGCCTCCGTGTCATCGGGATGCGCCGAGGTCGCGAAGTCCACGTCCGTCGAGCGCCGGCCCAACAGCACGTCCCGCACAGAGCCGCCCACGAGCGCCAACTCAAAGCCAGCGCGGTCGAAGATCTCGGCGAGCTCGGCCACTTCCGGGGGCACCGCGGCGCCGAGCGCCGCTGAACGTGCACCCAACACCTCACGTGAAGGCAGGACGGGAGCAACGGGCCGGGTCATAGGGATAAGCATTACAGAGCGCCGTCACCCGGCGGGCACGGGCCGACGCTGGAGGGGCCATCGGTCGACACTTCACCACCGTGGGGACGACGTTGGAGAGGGCTCGGGGGCGTGGTGGATCGGGTGGTCCCAGTTAGAGTTGCCCCATGCCCGAAGCACCCCTGCCGCGACCGAGCCGTCTGCCGCGGCCTCCGGTTGGCGCCGGGCTTCGTCGCAAGCGAGCCGCGCGCGTGGCTGGCCAGCTCCCCGTTTCACGTGAGGTCTCAGCTGGTGGCGTTGCCGTCAAGGTCGAGGACGGCATCGCCTATGTCGCGTGCATTGCCCGCCGCAACCGCGCCGGTCGTCTCGAATGGTGCTTGCCCAAGGGCCACATCGAGCCGGGCGAGACGCCGGAGCAGGCAGCGGTTCGCGAGGTCGCGGAAGAGACGGGGATCGAGGCCGAGATCCTCCAGTCGCTTGGCATCATCGACTACTGGTTCACGGGTGACGACCGCCGAGTCCACAAGAAGGTTCACCACTTTCTCCTCGAAGCTGTGGGCGGGCACATCACCACCGAGAACGACCCCGACCATGAGGCGGAACTCGCGGCCTGGATCCGCATCGATGAACTTCACTCCAAGCTCGCCTTCCCCAACGAGCGCAAGATGGCGCAGACTGCCGCGGAACTCCTGACGTCACGATCGTGAACATCGCTGCCGCACGCTTCAGGCACGCCCTCACGGTGGTGGGCGTGGGCCTCCTCACCCTCGCGATCACGGTGCCAGCGGCGGCGGCTCCCGGGGACTCACGGTCCGACGCTGGGGTCGCCATCGCACAGGCGCGCACCGAGGAGCCCACTGTCGAGCCGATCCCCGGACTCTCGGTGACCGCCGTCGGCACGTTGCCCGTGTCGGCGAATGCGCAAAGTCAGTACGCAGTCCGCCTCAAGGTGCTGTCCTCACAGCAGTCGGTGCAGGACTTGCGCCTCACGCTGAGCGTGACAGAAGCGCCGCTTGCGGATTCGGCCGCTCTTGCTGACTTCATTGCGGATCCCGAGATCGCCAGCACCCGCCGCGTCGCCAGCACCCCCATCGGTGTCGCCGATGCGACGGGTCGGTACTTTCTTGCTGCTGGCGATGACACCGCCGTCAGCGCGATCGTTGAGGCTGGCGGTCTGGGTCTCGATGCCGAGGTGAGCGGCGTGTACGGCGTTGTCGTCGAACTCCGCACCGCGTCGGGAGTGGTGTGGCGCCGCGTCGCCCCCGTCACCTGGCAGCCTCGTCACCTTCCCCCTCTCGACGTCACGGTGCTCGCCACGATCGCCGGCACCCAGGAGCGCGCGACCGCTTTGCTGGGGGCCGCGTCGGACGATCGCATCGCGCTTGCCATCGACCCGTCGTCGCTCACGCTGTCGCAGCGCCTCACTCTGTCCCGGCGGGAGGCGTACGCGATCCCGGCCGGCAATCTTGATGTGTCGAGCGCGGCGCATGCCTCCTCGGCGTCGCTCATCGAGTCCGGTCTCGCCGCTGGCCGCTCTGGCATGGAGCTCCCGTGGCTTGCTCTTGCCGCGGTGACGGACGACGCGACGGTCTCGGTCGTGTCGCGAGCCGGGGCACTGGCCGTGGTCGCCGACCCGCGCGATGTTCCGGACGTCACCGGTCCCATCGCGAACGTCATCGGCATCTCAAGTGACAAGCCCGCTCCCCTGGTCATCCCCGATCCGGTGCTGTCTCGCGCTCTCGCCGGCGACACCCCGGGGGACCCGACGAACCCTGCACGGGTCTACGCGGAGGCCGCCTTTGCCGCGATGCGCGGGGCGAAGACGGTGGTCATCGCGCCGGGTAGCGCGTGGCTTGTGGATGGCGCGCGACCATCGCGGTCAGTGGTGCAGCTGCTCGACGCTCCGTTTGTCACATCTCGCACCCTCGCCGCCCAGCTGTCGGACACCGAGCGCGCCGAGGTTGATCTGCCGGAGTTCATCGAGTCCGAGACCGACATCTCGCGCGGGGGTGTGATCCAGGCGGCGTCCGCCTTGTCCGCTCTTGAGAACCTTGCCGCCGTCACGGAGAGCCCGTCGACGATCATCGCCCAGGCCCGCCGCGACCTCTACATTGCGCTGTCGACACCGCGTCGCCTCGACCCCGAGCGGCGTGACGAGCTTCTTGCTGAGGCGACCACGAACGCGAACGCCGTCGCGAACGCCGTGACGGTGACGTCGGGCTCTGACCTCACTCTTGTCTCGCGCTCCGGTGCGGTGCCCATCACCATCAACAATGCCCTCGATGTCCCCGTCAATGTGCGGGTCGCGATGACGTCCCGTTCGCCGATTCTGCGCTCCAAGGACTCACCGCTTGCTCACATCGAGTCGAACTCCTACGCGACCGTCACCGTCCCGGTCGAGGCGATCTCGAGCGGCAACGCGAATGTCTCGGTGGCGATCCGTACGGAGGAGGGTGCAACGGTTGCCGTTGCGGAGACTCTCAAGGTGCGAGTGCGTGCCGCGTGGGGAAGCGCCGCGACCGGAGTCGTGACGGCCGGACTCGTTGTCCTCTTGCTCGCGGGCATCTGGCGGACCGTCAAGCGGGGCCGTCGCGACACCCGCGTCGTGCCCACGGCAACCACTCCACTCGCGGGTGCGTCCACCGCGGACGAGTGAGTACCGCAACAATGTCAGCATGACGTCGGACGAGGCCGCCCTGCCAGGGGACACCCCTGCCGCTCCGCAGCCGCGCGGCGCGAGCCGATCGCTCATGGGCAACACCGCTGTCATGGCGGCTGGCACCCTCGTCTCCCGGGTGCTCGGCCTGGTGCGCAACACCATCCTGCTCGTTGCCGCCATCAGCGTGACAGGCATCGCCGCAGACGCCTACTCCGTGGCCAATCGTCTCCCGAATGTCATGTTCGCTGTGCTCGCTGCAGGCGTGCTCAACTCGGCACTGGTTCCTCAGATCGTGCGGGCCTTCGCCGATGGCCGCGACCGCACGGTCCATCGCATCGTCACCATCGGCACGGTCGCGATCTTCGCCGTCACCGTGGTCTTCACGGCGATGGCGGCCTTCTGGGTGCGGGTCTTCTCCGACAACTGGGGTCCTGACCAGACGCAGCTGGCGACGGCCTTCGCGTTGTGGTGCATCCCGCAGCTGTTCTTCTACGGTCTGTACTCGCTCTTTGGGCAGGTGCTCAATGCCCGTGAGCAGTACGGCGCTTTCATGTGGGCCCCCGTCGCCAACAACGTCGTCGCGATCATCGGCCTCGTCGTCTACCTCGGCATGTACGGTCGCTTCGCTCCCGTCACGGGCACCCCTGCGGACGTCGTCGAACAATGGACCTTCGGCCGCGTCTTCCTCATCGCCGGTGTCGCCACGCTCGGCATCGCCGTTCAAGCCGTCATCCTCATCGTGCCGCTCTACCGCGGCGGCTACCGCTGGCGTTGGGTGTGGCGCGGACCGAAGGGCGAGCTCTCGACCGTTGCCCGTGTTGCCGGGTGGGCGCTCAGCGCCGTCGTCATCGAGCAGATCGGCGTCACGCTCGTCACCCGAGTCGCGACCGCCGCCCCCCATGCGGCAGCGGTGCGCGATGCGGCTCCGGGGACCCCAGCGTCGGCCCTCATCCCCGACCCGAGCGTCGCAGGCGCCGCCGTCTACGACATGTCGCTCAGCATGTACCTGCTCCCTCACTCGCTGGTCGCGATCTCGCTGATGACCGTGCTGTTCACACGGATGTCCCGCTTTGCGGCAGACAACGACATGGCAAAGCTGCGCGAAGTGCTGAGCGAAGGCGTCCGCCTGGTGGGCGCGTTCATGATGCTGGCGAGCGCCGTCCTCTTTGTTGCCGCGCCGCATGTGGTGCGCGTGCTCGCCCTCACTGCTGATCCCGAGGCGATCGATGCAGTTGCGTGGGTGCTGCGCTTCATGGTCATCGGCCTTGTGCCCCTGGGCGCGTCTGTCATGTTCAAGCAGGCGTATTTCGCTCTCGAAGACGGCCGCACGGTGTTTGTCATTCACATCGCAATGACGGCGGCATGGCTTGGCGTGGCTTATGGCTTCCGCTGGGGCGTCGCCCCCGAGTGGTGGGTGGCAGGGGTGGCGCTCGGCCTCACCGCATCCAACATCGTTGCCGTCGTGCTGCGCATGTGGGGCCTGCGCTCTCGGCTCGGTGGCGTTGACGGTCGCCGGATCGCCGTGACGTACTCGAAGTCCTTGACTGCGGCCCTCATCGCGGCCGGGCCGGGCCTGCTCGTCATGTGGTGGGCACCCGACACGTGGCGCGAGTCCGGAGCGAGCGCGGTCGCCGGGAGCGCACTCGCCGCCACGGCCGTTGGAATCGTGATGGCTGCCACCTACGTTGTCATGTCCCGCGTTCTGCGCATCCCTGAGACCCAAGCTGCGTCGCGAACCCTCATGCGACGCCTTCGCCGCGTACGATGACCGAGGCCACAACGACAGCGGAGGTACGGGTGCAGGCGGGCGATCGGATCGCGCGACGATACGTCGCGCAACGGCCCGATGACGTGCAACTCGACGGTGCTACCTCTTTCATCGGCCGTGATGAACGCCTCCACCGCTTCGTCACCATCCATCGCGTCACCTCGGTTGCCCCCACGTCGGTGATCAAGGCGGCGAACCGTGCGCGGCTCGTCGGCGATCAGCGCTTCGCCCGCGTGCTCGCCGCCAGCACAGAGGGCACCGGCGCGAACCGTCGTTCCTACGTGGTGACGGAACGTCCGCAAGGAATCGGCCTCGACGAGATGCTCGGCATGGCGGCGCTCGCTCCTGACGTGGCAGCGGCCGTTGTCGGTGCAGCGGCCGACGCTCTTTCGAGGGCCGCTCGAGACGGCGTCTTCCACGGCGTCGTCACCGCGCGGAACCTTGTGGTCACCGCAAAGGGCCGCGTCATCATCACCGGCTTGGGCTTCGAGGGCGAGCTCGCGCGCCAGTCGGGCAGACGGTCCCGCCACCGCGACCGTGACGATGCCATTGCACTTGCTCGCCTGTACGTCGAGGGCGTCACCGGTCGATCCTTTGGCGAGGTGGTGCCGGACGATCTGCCCGAGGACCTCTCCCCGGCGGCGCACGACCTCGCGGTGTCTGTCATCAAGGGCAAGGGACCGCGCGCCCTCGATGCGGTTGTCGAATCGCTCGGCACCGGCTCGTATCCCGCGCTGCGACTGCTTGCGGATGAGGCGCCGCGTCTGTGGTGGCCTGCGGCCCCATCGCTGCCCGCGCCCCTTCCCTCAGGAGATGACGACGCGATCACGACTGAGATCGACGTGGTGCCCGTCGCTCACGTCCCCGTTGACGACCTTCCGACCGACGAGATTGCTGCGGCCGACGTCGCCACCGACCTTGAGGTCGCGCCAGTCGAAGCGGAGATCGTTGACGAAGACGCGATCATCGAGGTCGAGCCGCCTCAGCGCCCGCTCACGCGCTTCGGACGCGCGGTCGACGACCTTGACGAGTTTCACGACATCGTCGCCGCGCAGAACGCAGTGGTACGCCCCTCCGTCATGGAGGCGATTCTCAACCGACTCGAGAACCGCTTCCCCGGATCGGATGCTCTCGCTCGTGCGGCGCTCGCTGCTCGCGAGCGCGCGCAGGCACCCGCACCGTTCAGGCCCGGCCCGCTTCTCGTGTCGTTGTTCCTCGTCACCGTCTTCGTGGCGTCGATGGTCGCCATCGACCGCATCCAGACGCCGATCGACCCGATCGGCGACGGCGACCCTGGCGAGAGCTACCCCGAGTTCAGCTTCGCTCCGCAGCCTCCCGGCTCCGAGTAGGCACCGCGGGGTGCGCTCCGGAATAGCGGGGGCCTACGATCATGTTGCCTAGTCAGCATTCGCGTCACATTTAGCAAAGGGCTCAACCCGTGTCTGAGATTCGCAACGTCATCATCGTAGGCTCCGGCCCCGCCGGCTACACCGCCGCCATCTACGCCGCTCGAGCCGGGCTGAACCCCCTCGTCGTCGCGGGTTCCATCACCGCTGGTGGTGCGCTGATGAACACGACCGAGGTGGAGAACTTCCCGGGCTTCGTCGAGGGCGTTCAGGGGCCTGAGCTCATGCAGACGCTGCAGGCTCAGGCGGAGAAGTTCGGCGCCGAGGTGATGTTCGATGACGCGACGGCGCTCCAGCTGGAGGGCGACATCAAGACAGTCACTGTCGGGATGGGCACCGTCTACCAGACCCGCGCCGTCATCCTCGCGATGGGATCTGCGTACAAGGAGATCGGCCTGGAGGACGAGAAGCGACTGTCGGGCAAGGGCGTCAGCTGGTGCGCGACCTGCGATGGCTTCTTCTTCCGCAACCAGGACGTCGTTGTCATTGGTGGCGGCGACTCGGCAATGGAAGAGGCGACGTTCCTCACTCGCTTCGCGAACAAGGTGACGATCGTCCACCGCCGTGACGAGTTGCGTGCCTCGAAGGTGATGGCGGACCGCGCCAAGGCTGACCCCAAGATCGAGTTCGTGTGGAACTCCGAGGTCATCGGCCTTGAGGGCGATGTGAAGCTCGAAGGCGTCACGGTGCGCAACCGCGTCACCGGCCTCGAGTCGACGCTGCGTGCCACCGGGATGTTCGTTGCAATCGGCCACGACCCCCGCTCGGAGCTCGTCAAGGGCGTGGTCGACACTGATGCCGAGGGCTATGTCCAGGTCGAGGGCCGCACCACTTATACGAATGTGCCCGGCGTCTTTGCTTGCGGTGACCTCGTGGACAACCGATACCGCCAGGCGATCACCGCCGCTGGTTCGGGTTGTGCGGCAGCGCTCGACGCCCAGCGGTGGCTTGAGGACCTCGAGGACGCTGAGCACGGTCTCGATGAGAAGCAGCTGCTGCAGGGTGGGGCGCGGTGACCGAGGTCGTTCACGCCACCACCGACTCCTTCACGGCTGATGTCCTTGAATCCGACATCCCCGTCGTTGTCGATTTCTGGGCAACGTGGTGTGGGCCCTGCCGTGCTGTCGCACCGATTCTCGATGAGCTCTCATCGGACTACCGGGGCCGGCTCAAAGTGGTGAAGGTCGACACCGACGCGAATCCTGATCTCGCGATGGCCTACGGCGTGATGTCGATTCCTACACTCACGTTCTTCCGGGACGGCGCCGTGGTGAAGAGCATCGTGGGTGCCAAGCCGAAGGCCGCGCTCATCGGCCATTTTGACGAGGTGCTCGGCGCCTGAGCGTGCCCATTGACGCGTTATCCAACGGGCCGAGGATTCTCCCTCGATCTGGACCCAACGCTTTGGATGAGCGCGGCGTTATAGTGCTGTCCACCTAGCCCAGTAAAGGGGGGCGCTATGCGCGCACACCGAGGCTTCTATGTGGCTGCCGCGATCGGCGCCGCAACCCTCGCACTCACTGCTTGCTCCGGCGAAGACAAGCCTGAAGACAAAAAGAGCACCACGTCCATCGCGTCGATCATGGGCGTGCCTGACTACGCAAACGTCGACTGGGACGCGCAACAGCGCGCTATCGAAGAAGAGACCGCCAAGTGCATGCGCGAGGCCGGCTGGGAGTACACCCCGGTCGAGTACCCCGACATGGGCAGCGACATGGGTGACTACAGCGAAGAGGACGAGCTGAAGCGCCTCGAGCGCGAGGGTCTCGGCATCACCTACTGGACTCTCAACAACTACAGCGAAGACGGCGACTATGTGGACCCATGGGCTGAGTGGGAAGACCCCAACATGGACTACACATCGACGCTGACCGAGGCTGAACTCGAGGCGTACAACGAGGCGCTGTGGGGTGTGTGGGTTGACGCTCCCGCTGGCAGCGAAGACGCCGAGGTCGTGGTGGGCGATGACATCTGGATCGACCCGAACCCCCAGGTGCAGGAGTCGAAGGGCTGCTACGAGCTGGCCCAGGAACTCGTCTATGGCGATGACCCGTCGAACAGCCCCGAGTTCTGGGATCTGATCACGCCGTTCTACGACGACCTGAACGCTCGCGTCGAAGCCGATCCGCGCGTTGCGGAGCTGAACGAGAAGTGGTCGAAGTGCATGAAGGACGCCGGATACGACTTCAAGACCCAAGGTGACTTCTGGGAGTGGGTGTATACCGAGTTCGAAAGTCGCCAGCAGGAGGTGCTCGGCGAGGACTTCTACCAGGACCCGTTCGCTGACTGGAGCGATGACGAGATCAATGAGTTCTTCGAGAACGCGAGCCAGGAAGAGCTTGACGAGATGTTCAAGCAGCCTGAGCTGACCGCTGATCAGCGTGCGCAGCTCGAGGAGATTCTTGACGAAGAGATCAAGATCGCCGTCGCCCAGTTCACGTGTGGATCCGAGCTCGACAAGAAGATCGGAGACATCTACACCGAGATCGAAGAGAAGTTTGCTCTCGAGCACGAAGATGAGCTCCGCGCACTCGCAGCGCAGCTGAACGGAAGCAAATGAACCGCAATCGCCTCGTAGGCGGCGCGCTCGGCCTCGTCGTCGGCGCCGGAGCTATCGGATGGATCGCCGGTGCGACCATCACGTCTCCTGCCGAAGCCGCTGCGCGAGCTCAGCCGCCCACGCCGTCTCTCATCACGGCTGATGTCGACCAGCGAGTGCTGTCGGCCGACATCATCGCGCGGGGTTCGATCGATTTTGACGACCCCATCTCGCTCTCACTCAAAGGCTCCGTTGGAGGCGATGTCGAGACGCAGATCGTCACGGCGGTGCCCGAGGTGGGCACCGAGCTGACCGACGGGTCCGTCGCCCTTGAGGTGGCGGGCCGGCCGGTGATCTTGCTCACCGGCGACCTGCCCGTCTACCGCGATTTGCGGCCGGGATCGTCTGGCGACGATGTCGAGCAGCTCGAACTCGCGCTCAACCGCCTGGGGCTGCTGTCGAACCCGGACCGCACGTGGGGTCCGGAGACGGGCGCAGCCATCCAGGCGCTGTACGCGAACGCCGGCTACACCGCGAACACCACCTCGGATGCCGACCGTGATGCGCTCGACGCAGCGCGCGATGCGTCCCGCATGGCGAACCAGGCCGTTCAGGATGCTCAGAAGGCACTGAACGAGGCAGGCGGCGCGACGGGCTCGAGCCTCGTCGAGGCACAGAACGGCGTTGCCGACGCTCAAGCGTCGCTGACGGCCGCGACTGCTGCGCGGACGGCCGCAATCGCCAGCGCCAACGGCGATCTCACGATCGCCCAACAGGAACTGACCGACGCGGACACCTCCGGCACACCCGCGCCGGGCACCCCGGACTACATCGCCCTCCAAAACGCCGTGACGAACGCTCAGAACGCCGTCACTGCGGTGACAGCGGAGCAGGATGCGCTCGTCCGCTCTGCGCAGAGCGCACTGGACGTCGCCAAGGCCCGCCTCAAGGAGGCACAGAGCCCGGGCGACACCACCGCTCTGCGTCGTGCACTCGAGGACGCTCGCCGTCAGCAGACCGACGCTTCAGCGCAGCTTGTCGAGGCGGAGAAGAAGGCTGGCACGTGGATTCCCGCGGGCGAGCTTATCTTCGTCAAGCGCCTCCCGGTCCAGGTCAACGACACCTCGGTGTCTCGCGGTGAGACCGTGTCCGGAAGCTTCATGACGGTCTCGGGTGCGGACATCGCAATGACCGTCGGCGTGTCCGAACAGGATGCCCGTCGCCTTGAGGTGGGCGACAAGGTCATCATCGATGAGCCTGACCTGCTCGAGGAGCCGATCGAGGCGTTCATCTCCGAGATCCCCGAAGGCGGTTCGTCTGGCCGCGTCCAGATGACGGTCTCCTTCGAGAACCTTCCCGACATTCTCATCGGCTCCAACGTTCGCGTCATCATCCCCGTCGAATCGACGGCCGGCGAGGTGCTCGTCGTGCCTGCCGCGGCGTTGTCCTCCGTTGCCAACGGCGACGTGCGGGTCGAGGTCGAGGATCCCGAGAAGCCGGGCACCACCCGCTTCGTCACCGTCGTGACAGGTCTTGCCGCCGATGGCGTGGTCGAGGTGCGTCCGGTCGATGGCTCGCTCAAGAAGGGCGACCGTGTGGTGGTCGGCAAGGCTGACATCGGCCCGAAGACCATTATCGACGATGAGGACGAGGACGCCGGTCCGAGCTCTGAGTCCGACGACGCCGACCAGGAGTAACGGTGACAACGACAGACGCCCTGGATGCGGCGTCGGCTGATGGTCCTGTGCTGTCGCTCGACGGCATCGGACGCACCTACATCTCCGGCGAGGTGGAAGTGGCGGCTCTCGCCGACGTCCACCTCGAGGTAGGCCGTGGTGAGTATGTGTCGATCGTCGGACCCTCTGGTTCCGGCAAGTCGACGCTGCTCAACATCCTCGGCCTCCTCGACCGGCCCACCTCGGGCTCCTACCTCTTCGAGGGGCTCGAGGTCGCGACCTTGGACGAGAACGACCGCACTGCGGTGCGCGGCCGCCGGATTGGCTTTGTTTTCCAGGCCTTTCACCTGTTGTCGCATCGCACCGTCGTGGAGAACGTGACGATGTCGATGCTCTACACCGGCGTTCCTCCCAAGGAGCGGGTGGAGCGCGCTCGCGCCGCTCTCGATGCCGTTGGCCTCGGCCATCGCGCTGACTTCACGCCCACGCGGTTGTCCGGTGGCGAACGCCAGCGCGTGGCGATTGCTCGCGCTGTGGTCGCGGACCCGGCGGTGCTGCTCGCCGATGAGCCGACCGGAAACCTCGACTCCCGCACGTCGGAGGCGATCCTGTCACTCTTCGATGAGCTGCGGGCCGCGGGTCTCACCATCGTGATGATCACGCACGACGCTTCAGTCGCGGCGCGCGCGGACCGCTCCGTGCGTATTCGTGACGGTCGCCTCACCACGGTGGAGGCGTCGTGAACCGGACCACCTTCTCAACCCGAGATCTCCTGTCCGAAGCGGTAGCGGGTCTCGCTTCACGGCCGGCTCGCACCCTGCTGACCGTCCTCGGCACTGTGCTCGGCGTCGCGGCACTCGTCGCGACCGTCGGCATCGCTCAGACGGCGGGCAACCGCATCGTCGGCTCCTTCTCCGAGCTGGAGGCGACGAGTGTCACCGTCTCGAACAACACGAGCTTCTACGGCCCGGCCACCGGTCTCACGCCCTTCCCCCGTGATGCCGAATCGCGCCTCACCCGACTCAATGGCGTGAAGTCGGCGGGCACGATGGGCCCGGTCGATGTGGACGGCGCTCTTGCGTCCACGGTCACGCTCGACGACCCGACGGGTCAGAACGAGTTCCAAATGGATGTGCTCGCGGCAAGCCCTGGGCTGCTCGACGCAGTCAAGGGCGAGATTCGTATGGGCCGCTGGTTCGACATCGGCCACGATGAGCGCGCGGATGACGTGGTGGTGCTGGGTCCGGGTGCCGCAGAACGCCTTGGGGTGTACCGCGTGGATCAGCAGCCGGTCGTGTTCCTCGATGACCGCCCGTTCGTCATCATCGGCGTCATCCAAGATGTCGCTCGCCAGGCGAACCTGCTCAACGCGATCATCATGCCCGAGGGCACCGCGCGCGCTCATTATGACTACAAGTCCGGCGACGTCATGCAGATCGACGTGGAGATCGGTGCGGCGCAGCTCATCGGCAAGCAGGCACCGATTGCGCTGAACCCCGACGACCCCACCGTGTTCCGGGTGCGCGTTCCCCCTGCTCCTGACTCGCTGCGCAACTCCGTTGAGGGCGACGTCAACTCGCTGTTCCTCATCCTCGGCGGCGTCTCGCTGCTCGTCGGTGCGATCGGTATCGCGAACGTGACGCTCGTGTCGGTGCTCGAGCGTGTCGGCGAGATCGGTCTGCGCCGCGCTGTCGGCGCCCGGCGGCGCCATATTGCCGGTCAGTTCCTTTTGGAGTCGACGGCAATGGGCCTTGTGGGCGGCATCATTGGCGCCACTGTGGGCATCCTTGTCGTCGTCGCGCTCGCCGCGTCACGACAATGGACCCCTGTGCTGTCGATGTGGATCCCGTTCGGTGCGCCCATCCTTGGTGGCCTCACCGGCCTCATTGCGGGCGTGTATCCGTCACTGCGGGCCGCGTCGCTTGAGCCTGTCGATGCCCTCCGATCTGGCACCTGATTCGCCCTGCTCCTCCCATCTGCCTGGCTGATCGTGGGAGACTTCTGCCCATGACTCACTCGGATTCCGGCGGCACAAGGCTCGACCCATGGCTTGGGTCGTACGCCGCCCGTGCGCACAACATGCGCGCATCCGAGATTCGTGCCCTCTTCTCGGTCGCATCGCGGCCTGAGGTGGTCTCGCTTGCCGGTGGAATGCCGTACCTCGCAGGACTTCCGCTCGAGCAGCTTGGCGACATGATGAGCCGCCTTGTCGCCGAGCAGGGAGAGACGGCCCTCCAGTACGGCTCCGGGCAGGGCTACGAGCCCTTGCGGGAGCAGATCACCCAGGTGATGGAGCTTGAGGGCATTCACGCCCACCCGGACGACGTTGTCGTCACCACGGGCTCGCAGCAGGCACTCGACCTTGTCACGACGATCTTCATCGACCCAGGCGATGTCATCGTTGCCGAGGCGCCGTCCTATGTCGGCGCCCTTGGCGTGTTCCGGGCGCATGAGGCCGAGGTCGTCCATGTGCCGATGGACGCGGATGGTCTCGTGCCAGCCGCTCTTGACGAGACTCTCACCCGCCTTGCCGGCGAAGGCAGGCGCGTGAAGTTCCTCTACACGGTGCCGAACTATCACAACCCGGGCGGCGTCACCTTGTCTCTTGAGCGCCGGCCGCAGGTGCTCGAGATCTGCCAGCGCCACCAGGTGCTCGTGCTCGAGGACAACCCGTACGGCTTGCTTGGCTTTGACCGGGAGCCGCTCCCTGCGTTGCGCTCGATAGACCCCGAAGGCGTTATTTACCTGGGGTCTTTCTCTAAGACCTTTGCTCCCGGCTTCCGCGTCGGTTGGGCTGCCGCACCCCACGCGGTGCGCGAGAAGCTGGTCCTTGCATCCGAGGCAGCCATTCTCTGCCCGTCGAATGCCTCGCAGATGGCGATCTCTGCCTACCTTGACCACCACGACTGGCAGGGCCAGATCAAGGCCTTCCGGGAGCAGTACCGCGAGCGCCGTGACGCCATGATTTCCGCACTTGAGGAAATGATGCCGTCCGCTTCGTGGAATGTGCCAGACGGCGGCTTCTACGTATGGGTCAAGCTGCCCGAGGGCCTCGATGCGAAGTCGATGTTGCCGCGCGCTGTCACTGCCCGGGTCGCCTATGTCCCTGGCACTGCGTTCTACTACGACGGCACCGGCTCCGACCACATCCGGTTGAGTTACTGCTACCCCACCCCCGAGCGCATTCGAGAGGGTGTGCGACGCCTCGCCGGGGTGGTCGCTGCCGAACTCGAGACCGTTCGAATCTTTGGCGCCGGCGGCTCGGGTCCCTCCCGAACCGTCGAGTTCCCGTCACCCGACATTGCCTAGTCGGCCCCAAGCCATCGGCTACCACCACCTGGAGGAGACAACATGGACGTGATGATCCTGGCAGGAGGGCTGTCGCACGAACGCGACGTCTCAATCCGCTCGGGAAGGCGCGTCAAGGATGCCCTCGAGGAGCACGGCGTCACCGTCACGTTGGCCGACGTCGACACGTCGCTCATCCCCACACTTCGCGGTCTCAGCAACACCGTTGTGTGGCCGCTGCTCCACGGCGCTTCCGGTGAGGATGGTTCGCTTCAGGCACTCCTTGAGCTGACAGGTGTGCCTTTTGTGGGGACCCGGTCCCAGGAGGCGCGCGTCGCGTGGGTGAAGCCTGTTGCGAAGGCTGTGTTCACGCGCGCTGGTGTTGCCACCCCGGAGTCGGTCACCTTGCCCCAGTCGCTTTTCCGCGAGGCGGGCGCGGAGCATGTGATGGAGGCGATTCTTGCGAACTTCGAGCTTCCGCTCGTCGTCAAGCCCGCGCGCGGCGGCTCCGCCCTGGGTGTGTCGCTCGTCAACGACCGCAGTGAGCTCGCGCAGGCGATGGTGCATTGCTTTGCCTACGGTGACATGGCACTGGTCGAGACGGCCGTCACGGGTACCGAGGTGGCCGTCTCCGTTGTGGGCACCGGCGACGACGCTCGGGTGCTGCCGGGCGTTGAAATCGTCTGTGACGGCCCGTACGACTATGACGCTCGATACAACCCCGGCCGTGTCGAGTACTTCGCTCCTGCGCGCCTCAGCGCCGAGGGAGCCGCTGCCGTCGAGGCCGCCGCCCTCGCTGTCCACCGCAGCATGGGCCTCGTCGACCTCTCGCGCATCGACCTCATCCTCGATGACAGCGGCAGAGCTCAGGTGCTCGACATCAACATCGCGCCCGGCATGACTGAGACGTCGCTGTTCCCGCAGGCCGTCGAGGCGGCGGGCACGGACCTTGGCGCTCTGTACGCACAGATCTGCGCAGACGCCCTCGCCCGCAACCGGGGTTGAGCGAGAGCCAGGACGATCGAGTCGAGGCGACGCAAGCAGGTCGAGGGCCCTGGAGGTCGTGCTACGAGGTGAAGAGCCCCGGATCCTTCGGGTTGATGACCTGGACGATGCGGTTGAGATCCTCGACCGTGGCGAAGTCGATGGTGATTGCACCCTTCGACCGGCCAAGCTTCACCTTGACGCGGGTGTCGAGGTGGTCGCCCAGACGCGCTGAGAGCTCGTCGAGGGCCTCCGTGTGACCTCCAGGGCGCACCGAGCCCCGTGTAGGCGCAGGAGTCTTCACGCCAAGCGTCACGGCCTCCTCCGTGGCGCGGACGGACAGTCCCTCGGCCACAATGCGGGTGGCGAGAGCATCCATCTGCTCTGGGGTCTCGAGTGTGAGCAGTGCGCGCGCATGGCCCGCGCTCAGCACGCCCGCTGCGACGCGCTTTTGCACGGCCGGCGGCAGCTTGAGCAGACGCAGGGTGTTGCTGATCTGCGGACGCGAGCGTGAGATACGCTCCGCCAACTGCTCGTGAGTGATCCCGAAGTCGTCGAGAAGCTGCTGGTATGCGGCCGCTTCCTCAAGCGGGTTCAGCTGTGAACGGTGGAGGTTCTCCACGAGGGCGTCGCGCAGCATGTCCGTGTCATCCGTGCTTCGGACGATTGCGGGGATCTCACTGAGGCCGGCCTCACGGGTGGCGCGCAAGCGGCGCTCACCCATGATGAGCTCGTAGCCCTCCCCTTCCGGGTTTGGCCGCACCACAATCGGCTGCAGAACGCCGATCTCCTTGATGGAGCCGACCAACTCGGCCAATGCCTCCGGGTCAAAAACGGTGCGCGGCTGACGCGGGTTCGGCACCACCTGCATCGGATCGATATATGCGAAGCGCGCACCAGGAACGGCGCGCAGTCCCTCGCCCTCGACCGCTGCCGCCATCGTCTCTGTGCTCACACGTGGGACGGTGCCGGTGTCGGCGAAGAAGACATCGTGCGGCCGGGCACCGCGCTCTGCCGCCGTCTCCTCGGGCTCCGTGGGGATCAGCGCACCGAGGCCACGTCCGAGGCCACGCGTCTTGGGCTTGCTGCTCACTGGGCACCTCCGGCGGCCGCGCCGCGCTCTGCCACTTCACGAGCGACCGCAAGGTATGCGACTGCGCCCGACGAGTGGGGGTCATGGGTGATGACTGTCTTGCCAAAGCTGGGAGCCTCGGACACGCGCACTGACCGGGGCACCGTCTGCTCAAGGGTCTGTGCGGGAAAGTGCGATCTCACTTCGGAAGCGACCTCTCGGGCGAGGTTCGTGCGCTGGTCGTACATCGTCAGCACGATCGTCGATACATGAATGCCGGGGTTCAGGTGCTTCTTCACCATCTCCACCGTCTTGATGAGCTGAGTGAGGCCCTCAAGCGCGTAGTACTCGCACTGGATGGGGATCAGCACCTCGGTCGCGACCACCATGGCGTTGAGCGTGAGAAGTCCAAGGCTCGGTGGGCAGTCAATGAAGACGTAGTCGAGGTGCTTGCCCTCGTTGGCGAGCAGCTGCGTGATCGCGGTGTGGAGGCGGTACTCACGTTTCACGGCGGAGACGAGCTCGATGTCGGCGCCGGCGAGATCGATCGTCGCAGGAACGCACCACAGCGTGGGAAGGTCGGGACAGCGCTGGACCACGGACGCGATCGAGGCGTCCTCGAGGAGCACTTCGTAGATCGATGGCGTGCCCGCGCGATGCTCGACTCCAAGCGCTGTCGAGGCATTGCCCTGTGGGTCAGCGTCGATGACAAGGACGTTCGCGCCCTTGCTCGCGAGGGCCGCAGCCACGTTGACCGACGTTGTCGTCTTGCCAACGCCGCCCTTCTGGTTCGAGACGGCGATGATCCGGGTGTCTGCGGGGCGAGGGAAGTCCTGGGCCTCGAGTCGGCGGCGCAGCCGCTCAGTCTCCATCAGCTCAGCGGCAAGGGGGCTGTCGCCGTCCACTCGGATTCCTTCAAAGGGGTCGTGAGCCATAGGCGACTCGGGTGCGGGGCCGGTGGCCGGACCGGCTGTGGCGGTCCGTGCGTCCGAGAGCACGCGGTGCTCTTGTGATGCCGTCACAGGGTCTCCTCACGATGTTCAGCGTTGGCGCAAGGGCCAATGTTTCACGTGAAACATGATGTCGGCAAACGCCGACATCGCCACTTGTCCACACTTGTCCTGGGGACGACGAAATGGTGTGGCCCGCCTGTGGACGACGCCCGCACGAGGACCGCTTTGAGGCGGAAACAGGCTGTGGAAAAGCTGGGGAGAAGAATTTCTCAGCGACTGGGCGTGTCGCGCGCGAGTCGCACGACGGTGGTCGGCTCAAGGCCCGGCAACGTGGGCGCTGAAATGATCTCTGCTGAGAGCCGCGCCTTCCGAAGCGCGTACTTCGCACGGTCGATTTCGTCAGCGGCGGAGCGGCCCTTCAGCAGCGCCATCGACCCGTTCTCGGCAAGCAACGGCGCGCACCACTTGATGAGCTTGTCGATGCTTGCCACAGCCCGGGCCGTCAGTGCGCCGGCCTCGACACCCTCCCAGTACTCCTCCGCTCGGCCACGCAGCACCGTGACATTCGTGAGTCCAACATGTGCGGCCGCCTCGGTCAGCCAGGCCACGCGGCGCTCCATTGGCTCGATGAGGGTGACATCCCTGTCCGGCAACATCGCCGCGATCACAAGGCCAGGCAAACCTGCGCCGGAGCCGACATCGACGATGTGACCATCCCCAAGGAAGGGAACGACTGCCGCGGAGTTGAGGATGTGGCGCTCCCACAAACGGTCAAGCTCTCGCGGTCCGATGAGACCCCGCACCTCCCCTTCCTTGGCAAGGAGGTGGGCGAAGGCCACGACCGCATCAAAGCGAGAGCCCATGAGCTCACGTAACGCGTGGCCGTCGATCGAAGACAGGTCTGTCGCGGGTGCGTCGGGCGATGGTGTCGTCATCAAGACCCTCCCTCGGTGACTCGTGAAGTCTGCGCGTGCGAACCCGTCGTGTAAGCGGGCCGGGTCTCACTGTGCCACGTCTCGCCCCTACGGCCGAATTGTTTCACGTGAAACATCGCCCTTCACCGTGGCGACGGAAAAGAAAAGTGGGCCACGCTGTCGCGCGGCCCACTCTTGCGTTTGCTCTCAATGTTTCACGTGAAACATCGGCGACTAGTCGGCGGGAAGCACCTTCACGTGGCGGTGCGGGTCCTCGCCTTCGGACTCGGACACCAGACCTGCGGCAAGCACCACATCGTGGACGACCTTGCGCTCAAAGGCGTTCATCGATGGCAGTGCAACCGGCTGTCCGCTCTCCTTCACCTTGGCGATCGCCTCCCGGGCCTGCTCCGCGAGCTGCTCCTTGCGACCGGCACGGAAGTCGGCGATGTCGAGCATGAGACGGCTCATTGCACCCGTCTCGGATTGCACCGCGAGGCGCGCCAGATCCTGGATCGCGTCGAGCACCTCACCGTCGGGGCCAACAAGGCGCTTGAGGTCAAGGCTCGGCCCTTCCGACACGACGGCGACCTTGGGCCGCCCCGCCTCTACCGAGATGTCAATGTCGCCATCCATGTCGAGGATGTCGAGGAGTTCTTCGAGAAAGTCCGCGGCGATATCGCCCTCATGTTCGAGGTTCTTGCGGTTGTCGTCGTTCATGACCGTCCTTGCGAATGGGGCCGCCACAGCGGCGGCCAACGTCTAGGTGAGCTCGATGCCGGGAGCGTCTGATCCTGCAGCGCCACCGCCCTGTTGGGCCTGCTGTCCGCCGGGCTTGGCACTCGTCTTCTTCGCTCGCTTCTTGCTCTTTGGCTGTGCGCGCTGACGAGCCTTGCGCTCCTCCTCAGCGATGCGTGCAGCCTCTTCCTCGTCGAGACGGGCCTGCTCAAGAGTGCGGCCGTCGGGAGTGAGACCCTTCTTGGCGAACTTCTCAGCCTGACGCTCCTTGAAGAGACGCTCAGCTTCAGAGCCCGGGGTCGGGTTGCGCTTGATGACGTAGAACTGCTGGCCCATCGACCAGAGGTTCGACACCGTCCAGTAGATGAGAACACCGATGGGGAAGTTCGGACCGGAGATGACAAAGATGAACGGCAGGGCGTACATCAGCATCTTCTGCTGCTGCGCCATCGGACCTTCGAGCGCAGAGGCCGGCATGTTCTTCATCGTCAGCTGACGCTGCGCGAAGAACTGCGTGGAGACCATCGCGACAATGAGGATCGTTGCGATGACCCGCACCGAGGTGACCTGAGTGCTGACGAATGTCTCGTGCAGCGGTGCGCCAAACAGCAGCGCGTCGTGAGCCCTGAGTCGCAACTCCTCACTCAGGAGGCCGATCGGGTCGCCGTCTTCCTTCATCGAGTAGTTGAGCACTCGGAACAGGGCGAAGAAGATCGGCGCCTGCAGCAGCAAAGGCAAGCACGAAGAGAACGGGTTGGTCTTGTGCTTCGAGTACAAGGCCATCGTCTCTTTGGTCATCGCCTCGCGCGATGCCTGATCCTTCTTGCCCTTGTACTTGTCCTGCACCGCTCGCAGCTCAGGAGCAATCATCTGCATCGCGCGCTGAGCCTTGATCTGGCGCACAAAGATCGGAATGAGCGCCATGCGGACCACCACCGTGAGACCGACAATCGACAGCGCCCACGTCAGGCCCGAACCCGAGTCCATGCCAAGGAACGTCAGGCCGTGGTGCACGAGCACCATGATGTTTGCCACGACCCACTCGAGCGGGTAGAGCCATCCAAAGAAGTCCACGTGTGGTCCTTACGTTGTTACTGATGAAGTCGGTGTGCGGTGCCCAAACAGCGGCGTTCCAACCGCCGGCACCTCGTCAACGCCTCCGTTGCTCCACGGATTGCAGCGCAGGATCCGCCAGCTCGCAAGAGCAGCGCCCTTCACCGCACCGTGACGACGTACGGCTTCGAGACCGTAGTGCGAGCACGAGGGGTAGTACTTGCAGGTGGGCCCGGTCATCGGGGAGATGACGAGCTGGTACCCACGAATGAGCCCGACGAGAGCGAGGCCAGGCAAGCGGGAGACGCCCCGCGCCACAGACTGTGCGCTCATGAGAAGACCTTCGCTTGTGCCCTCGCCACCGCATCGGCCACATCTCTCTGAAGCCGAGCGAAAGAGAACTCGGCAGCGGCGGGCAGTGCCCGCACAACGACGCCGGTGCCGGCAGGGAGCGTGGGAAGCAGGGCAGCCATGATGGCTCGCAGGCGACGCTTGATCAGATTGCGAGTCACGGCACCTCCCACTGCTCGAGAAACAGCGAAACCGGCCATGCTCTTGGCATTGCCGGTTTGCGCGAGATACACCACTACCGAAGGGGTGCCAGCCTTGCCGCCTTGACGCATGACGGCCCGAAAGTCGTCTGAGCGCCGGAGGCGATGGCCGGCCGCCAGCACTAGGCCGACAAACCGGCGCGACCCTTGCGGCGGCGTGCCTTCAGGATGGCGCGTCCTGCACGGGTGCGCATGCGCAGGCGGAAGCCGTGCGTCTTGGCACGCTTACGATTGTTCGGCTGAAAAGTCCGCTTGCTCACGGCAATACTCCACGATTAGAGGGGTGGTCGAATAGCGCACCTACGGTACGCGGTGGTGGGGCCAGGGTCAAATCTCAACATACCCGTTGGACCACAAGCCCAAACGGTATAGGCTCCCTCATCAGTGCATCGCACGGTTGGAAGACACGCCGGTGAGCACACATGACAATCAGGTAACACGGTCTCAACGGCCTGTGCACAACGCTGTGGAGAGGAACAGCTCGGTGGTGAACGATCCAGCTGGTCGATCGATCGACGACGTGTGGTCATCGGCTGTTGGCATTCTCATTGCAGATGGCACCACCACCGCCCAGCAGCGTTCATTCTTGCGGTTGATCAAGCCTCTGGCGGTTGTCGAGAACAACGTCTTCTTGGCTGTTGCCGAGGACTTCACGAAGAACTACGTCGAGACCACTCTGCGCCAAGCTGTCACCAACGCACTGACCGACGTGCTCGGCCGCGATGTCCGCATCGCCGTCACCGTCGATGCCTCGGTCACTCCGCCCGCTCTTCCTATCGATGACGCAAGCGACGATGAGCCGCCAGTGCGTCGCGAGGCCTCCGTCGCGTCGGCCGAATTCGAAGATCCCCACCTCAACCCGCGGTACACCTTCGACACCTTTGTCATGGGTGCATCCAATCGCTTCGCCCATGCGGCTGCGCTCGCTGTGGCAGAGAGCCCTGGCAAGACGTACAACCCGCTCTTCATCTACGGCGACTCCGGGTTGGGCAAGACCCACCTCCTCCACGCGATCGGTCATTACACGCGTCAGTTCAAGCCGCAGATGCGCGTGCGGTACGTGAACTCAGAAGAGTTCACCAATGACTTCATCAACTCGATTCGCGACGACCGCTCTCTCAGCTTCAAGCGCCGCTACCGTGAGGTCGACGTACTCCTCATCGACGACATCCAGTTCCTGCAGGGCAAGGAGCAGACGCTCGAGGAGTTCTTCCACACCTTCAATGCACTGCACAACGCAGGAAAGCATGTGGTCATCACATCGGATGTGAGCCCCCGCAACCTCGATGGCATTGAAGAGCGCATGCGCACGCGCTTCGAGTGGGGTCTCATGACGGACGTCCAGCCGCCCGACCTCGAGACTCGTATCGCGATCCTTCGCAAGAAGGCGCAGGCCGATGACGTGCAGGCTCCCTCCGATGTGCTTGAGTACATCGCCTCGAACATCACGAGCAACATTCGTGAGCTCGAAGGTGCGCTCATCCGTGTGACGGCCTTCGCTGCCCTCAACAAGCAGCAGGTTGACCTCAGCCTCGCTCAGCTTGTTCTCAAGGACCTCATCTCTGATGACGACTCAGAGATCACCGCGTCAACGATCATCGGCAAGACGGCGGAGTACTTCGCCATCTCGGTCGAAGAGCTCACGGGCACGTCACGCTCTCGCGTATTTGTCACGGCCCGTCAGATCGCCATGTACTTGTGCCGCCAGCTCACTGATCTCAGCCTCCCCAAGATCGGTGAGAACTTTGGCGGCAAGGACCACACGACCGTGATGTACGCGGTGAAGAAGGTCGAAGACCAGATCGCCCAGCGTCGTCAGATGTACAACCAGGTCAACGAAATCCACGCGCGCATCAAGCAGCAGTCTCGCAACTAGCGCTCAGTCTCACGACGCTGCCGAGTCACTGCAGGGCCGACATCACATCGTTGAGGCGTTCCTGTCCCCAAAAGTGGGGTACTCACACATGTGGAAAACTCTGTGAATTGCAGTGGACACGTCACACTTCTCACTGGATTGTCATGTGTACGAATGACACGTCATTGTGAGTATCGACCCGGACTTCACAAGCGTCTTCGCGAACTCACCGAACCACACATGTGTGATTCCACGGACCCGACTGCTCTGGCACCAGGGATGATGGCAGTTCTCCACAGATTCCACTGTGCCTACTACGACTCCGAACTTCTCTCTATTTGTTATTCACACGGTCCTTCATGAGCTCGGCGAGCGACCGACCAGCCTGGGACTGGACGCGTCAGCCGCGTGGCGTACTCTGTGAACCGAAAGGGGAGTTCAATGAAGTTTTCCGTGGAACGCGATGTGCTCGCTGACGCCGTTGCTTGGGCTTCCCGCGCGGTGCCGCACCGCCCGCCGGTTCCTGTTCTTGCAGGCGTCTTGGTTGAGGCCGACGCTGCTGGCACCGTCACGCTGTCGAGTTTCGATTACGAGGTCTCGGCCCGCGGTGAGTTCGCTGCTGATGTCGAGGCCAGTGGATCCGTCTTGGTGTCCGGCCGTCTGCTGCGTGAGATCGCGAGTGCGTTGCCGCACAAGCCCGTCACGTTCGAACTCGACGGCTCAAAGGTCTCGGTCACCTGTGGTGCCTCACGCTTTTCGCTCGCGACGATGCCGGTTGACCAGTACCCAGCTCTGCCGGTGATGCCCGATGTCTCGGGCGTTGTCGACGGCTCCGAGCTGCTCGCTGCAGCCCAGCAGGTTCAGGCGGCCGCTTCGCGCGATGAGACGCTGCCGATCCTCACCGGTGTCCGCATCGAGATCGAGGGTGAGCAGATCTCGCTGCTTGCGACCGACCGCTACCGTCTCGCATTGCGCGAGCTCACATGGAAGCCGGCAAAGCCCGACATGTCGGCCGTCGCTCTTGTGCGAGCGAAGACTCTTGCCGACACGGCGAAGACTCTCGGCTCCGGCGAGGTCGAGGTCGCACTCAGCTCAGGTCAGGGCGTTGACCTCATCGGCTTCTCTGCCGGCGGTCTCACCACCACGTCGTTGCTGATGGACGGCGAGTACCCGCCAGTGCGACGCCTCTTTCCTGAGTCGTCGTCGATCACCGCCATCGTCTCCACATCGGATCTCATTGAGGCGACGCGTCGCGTCTCGCTCGTTGCGGAGCGCAACTCGGCGGTGCGTCTTGCCTTCACCGAGGGCGAAGTGGTTCTCGACGCCGGCCATTCCGATGACGCTCAGGCATCCGAAGCTCTTGAGGCCACTGTCGAAGGCGGCGACATCACCGTCGCCTTCAACCCCTCGTACCTGCTCGATGGCCTCAGCGCACTCGACGCACCGTATGTGCGCCTCGGCTTCACTCAGGAGACAAAGCCCGTCGACTTTGTGGGCATCGACAAGCCGGACGGCACACTGAAGTCGGAGTTCCGCTACCTCCTGGTGCCTATTCGCATCTCGAGTTAGCGCCCATGCGTGTCACGCACTTGTCGCTGACCGATTTCCGCTCCTACTCCGAGGCACAGATCGAGTTCGGGCCGGGCGTGACCACCTTGGTGGGTCGCAATGGCCACGGCAAGACGAATGTGGTCGAGGCCGTCCGCTACCTGTCGACGCTGTCATCTCACCGGGTCGCGACCGACGCACCCATGATTCGCGCCGGTGCTGAGCGAGCAGTGGTGGCGGCCCGCGTTGAGCGGGGCGATCGCGCACTCACCATCGAGATCACGATGCTGCCAGGCAAGGCCAATCAGGCGCGGCTCAACAGGGGGGCCGCGCGACCGCGCGACCTGGTCGGCATCCTGCGCACTGTCGTGTTCGCTCCGGAAGACCTTGCTCTCGTCAAGGGAGACCCGGCGGTACGGCGCACGTTCTTGGATGAGGTGTGTGTCGCGGTGCAGCCGCCTCTTGCCGGCGACATCGCGGACTACGAGCGAGTGCTGCGCCAACGCTCGACCCTGCTCAAATCGGCGAAGGGCAAGGCCCGCATCGACGAGACGATGCTGAGCGTCTGGGATGAGAAGCTCGCCGAGCTCGGCGCCCGCATCACGCGCGCCCGTCTCGCATTGGTGGAGCAGCTGAAGCCGCTCGTCGCGCGCGCCTATACCGATGTCGCTCCGGGCGAGGGCCTGTGCACCATCGCCTACCGCACCCCCGTAGTGGTAGACCACCTCTCGGAATCCGACCCCGCCAATCCCCAGGTGGTAGACCACCTCTTGCCTTCGACTCAACGCCTGAAGGCAGATCTGCTCGAGCGCATGCAAGACCTCCGGTCCCAAGAACTCGAGCGCGGCGTGTGCCTCGTGGGCCCACACCGCGACGATCTCGACATCACAATCGGCGACCTTCCAGCCAAGGGCTACGCGAGCCACGGCGAAAGCTGGTCATGCGCACTCGCTCTGCGCCTCGCGTCATATGACCTGCTCACGGAGGAGGGCGATGACGGTGAGCCGGTGCTCATCCTCGATGACGTCTTCGCGGAACTCGACAGCGGCCGCCGCGATGCACTCGCGCATCGCATCGCGGGTGCGAGCCAGGTGCTCATCACTGCTGCAGTCGGCGCAGACGTGCCCGATGAACTGCAGCGCCACCCCGGCGGAAACCACCTCTTGTACGTCACGCCCGGCGTCGTCTCGACCGAGGAGAACCCGCGCCCATGACCAACGAGACTCCCGATCCCACTCCGCGCAAGGATGCGGCGACGCTCGCCCGCGAAGCGATGGAGCGCGCACGTGAAGCGGCGCGTGAAAGAGGAGCAACCCGAATTTCGCCCCAGACCGCGCGGCGCTCACGCGCCGCCAAACGCGCGGCCACCGAGTCTGAAACCTCACCCGTTCCCTTTGGACAAGGCCGCGACCCGCGCGCCATGAGCGAGAATGTGCGAGCCTTCCTCGGTCGCATGGGGTGGAGCGAGCATGTCGAGGTCGCCTCGGTCACCGCGCGCTGGCGTGACGTGATCGGCGATCAGATCGCCGATCATTGTGAACCCGTCACCTTTGAGGACGGCATCCTCGTGCTGCGGGCATCCTCGAGCGCATGGGCAACCCAGATGCAGCTGATGTCGGGCCAGGTGCGTCACCGCATCAACGAGGAGTTCGGCCGCGAGGTCGTGAAGGAGCTGCGCTTCATCGGCCCCAGCGACCGCACATGGGTGAAAGGCCCGCGGCGCGTCAAGGGCCGCGGCCCCCGTGACACCTACGGATAACCCGCCATCGGCGTCGGCCAGAGCCAAAAGGTCCCGGGCATCGCCCGTGGAAGGCCGTACAGGCGCCACCCCAGCGTTGTTCCAAAGAAGCAACACCGTGCGAGTTCCCACAGAACGGCCCTCATTGACCAGGGAAGCGCCCTCAAACGGCGTAGAATGGACCGAGGTATCACGCGAGCCGCACCCGGCCGCGTCAGGCGCTTGGAAAGGCATTCTGTGGCGAACAGCGACGAGCAGTCGAAAGAGCCCTCATATGGCGCAGAGAACATCACCGTTCTGGAAGGCCTCGAGGCCGTCCGCAAACGACCGGGCATGTACATCGGCTCGACCGGTGAACGTGGCCTCCACCACCTTGTCTACGAGGTGGTCGACAACTCCGTGGACGAGGCGCTAGCCGGTTACTGCGACCAGATCAGCGTCACGCTGCTCGCCGACGGCGGCGTGCGCGTTTCTGACAACGGCCGCGGCATCCCCGTTGACCTGCACCCCACCGAGGGCAAGCCCACTGTCGAGGTCGTCATGACGATCCTCCACGCGGGCGGAAAGTTCGGCGGCGGCGGCTACGCGGTGTCGGGTGGTCTGCACGGCGTCGGCATCTCCGTGGTGAATGCGCTGTCCGCGCGCGTCGAGACCGAGGTCCGGCGCCAGGGTCACGTGTGGAACCAGAGCTTCGCCCACGGCGGCAAGCCGCAAGGCACCCTCGTCAAGGGTGAAAAGACCGAGCAGACCGGCACCACCCAGACCTTCTGGCCGGACCCCGAGATCTTCGAGACGGTTGAATTCGACTTCGAGACGCTTCGTGCCCGCTTCCAGCAGATGGCCTTCCTCAACAAGGGCCTCACGATCGTCCTCACCGATGAACGCCCGGAACACATCGTGGTCGAAGGAGATGACGCCGACGCTGAACCAGTGAGCCGGACCGTCACCTACCGCTATGACGGCGGTCTGATCGACTACGTGACGCATCTCAACACGTTGAAGAAGACCGAGCTCGTTCACCCCGAGGTCATCTACCTCGAGGCAGAGGACGTCAACGAGAAGATCTCGCTCGAACTCGCGATGCAGTGGACGAACGCGTACTCCGAATCCGTCCACACCTACGCGAACACGATCTCGACCACCGAAGGCGGCGCTCACGAAGAGGGCTTCCGCGCAGCGCTCACCTATCTGGTCAACCGCTACGCGCGCGACAAGGGTCTGCTCAAGGAGAAGGACGAGAATCTCACGGGAGACGACGTCCGCGAAGGCCTCACCGCTGTCATCTCGGTCAAGCTCGGCGAACCGCAGTTCGAGGGTCAGACCAAGACGAAGCTGGGCAACACGATCGCGAAGACGTTTGTCCAGAAGATCGTGGGCGAACAGCTGACCGACTGGTTCGACTCGCACCCGGCTGAGGCGAAAGAGATCATTCGCAAGGCGCAGCAGGCGAGCCAGGCCCGCATCGCCGCACGTAAGGCACGCGAAGCGACGCGCCGCAAGGGACTCCTCGAGTCCGGCGGCATGCCCGGCAAGCTGCGCGACTGCTCCTCGAAGGACCCGTCGATCTCCGAGATCTTCCTCGTCGAGGGCGACTCCGCAGGCGGTTCTGCCGTCCGCGGTCGCAACCCCGAGACTCAGGCGATTCTCCCGCTGCGCGGAAAGGTGTTGAACGTCGAGCGTGCTCGCCTCGATCGCGCGCTCGCGAACACGGAGATCCAGGCGCTCTTCACCGCCTTCGGTTCCGGCATCGGCGATGACTTCGACATCGACAAGGCGAGGTATCACAAGATCGTCCTCATGGCCGACGCCGATGTTGACGGCCAGCACATCCGCACCTTGCTGCTCACGGTGCTGTTCCGCTACATGCGTCCGCTCATCGAAGCCGGCTACGTCTACCTCGCACAGCCACCGCTGTACCGAATCAAGTGGTCGAACGCCGAGCACGAGTACGCCTTCTCTGACCGCGAGCGCGACGCGCTTGTCCAGGCGGGCCAGGCCGCCGGCCGCAAGTTGCCGAAGGAAAACGGGATCCAGCGCTACAAGGGTCTCGGTGAGATGGACTACTCCGAGCTGTGGGAGACCACGATGAACCCGGAGACCCGCACGTTGCTCCAGATCACCATGGACGACGCCGCTCTCGCCGACGAGATCTTCACCGTGCTCATGGGTGAGGACGTCGAGGGCCGCCGCAGCTTCATCCAGCAGAACGCGAAGGACGTGAGGTTCCTTGACATCTGAGACCCACAACCACGGGGCGATCGAACGGGTCGACCTCAGCGTCGAGATGCAGCAGTCCTACCTGGACTATGCGATGTCGGTCATCGTCGGCCGCGCCCTGCCGGACGTGCGCGACGGCCTCAAACCGGTGCACCGCCGCGTCATCTACGCGATGTACGACGGCGGCTACCGTCCCGACCGTGCCTTCTCGAAGTGCACGCGCATCATCGGCGACGTCATGGGCAACTACCACCCGCACGGTGACTCCGCGGTGTACGACACCTTGGTGCGCATGGTGCAGGACTGGTCGCTGCGCTACCCCCTCGCCGACGGCCAGGGCAACTTCGGTTCGCCGGGCAACGACCCTGCTGCCGCCCACCGTTACACCGAGTCCCGGATGTCGCCCATCGCGATGGAGATGGTCCGCGACATCGACAAGGAGACAGTCGACTTCCAGGACAACTACGACGGCCGTACCCAAGAGCCGACGGTGTTGCCTGCTCGCTTCCCCAACCTCCTTGTCAACGGCTCCGCGGGTATCGCAGTGGGCATGGCGACGAACATCCCGCCGCACAACCTCCGTGAGGTCGCCGCGGGCGTCCAGTGGTTCCTCGAGCACCCGGAAGCATCGCGCGACGAGTTGCTCGACGCGCTCATCGAGCGCATCCCGGGCCCTGACTTCCCCACCGCCGCGACCATCCTTGGCCGCCGCGGCATCGAAGAGGCGTACCGCACGGGCCGCGGCTCGATCACGATGCGCGCCGTGGTCAACGTGGAAGAGCTGCAGGGTCGCCAGTGCCTTGTCGTCACCGAGCTGCCGTACCAGGTCAACCCTGACAACCTTGCACTGAAGATCGCCGAGCTCACCAAGGAGGGCAAGCTCACCGGCATCGCGGACATCCGCGATGAGACCTCGGGCCGCACCGGACAGCGCCTTGTCATCGTGCTCAAGCGTGACGCCGTCGCCAAGGTGGTGCTCAACAACCTCTACAAGCACACCCAGCTGCAGGACACCTTCGGCGCCAACATGGTGGCGCTCGTCGACGGAGTGCCGCGCACTCTCAGCCTCGACGCTTTTGTCCGTCACTGGGTGACGCACCAGATCGAGGTGATCCAGCGTCGGACCACGTACCGTCTGCGAGAAGCAGAGCGTGAGGCCCACATTCTGCGCGGGTACGTCAAGGCGCTCGACGCTCTCGACGAGGTCATCGCCCTGATCCGTCGCTCGCCCACGGTGGACGAGGCCCGGCAGGGACTCATCGAGCTGCTCGACGTCGACGAGGTGCAGGCAAACGCGATCCTCAACCTTCAGCTCCGTCGCCTCGCGGCGCTTGAGCGCCAGAAGATCGAGGAAGAGTACGCACGCCTCATGACGGAGATCGAGGACCTCAAGGCGATTCTCGCGTCGGAGGCGCGTCAGCGGGCGATCGTTTCGGAAGAGCTCGACGAGATTGTTCGCAAGTACGGCGATGAGCGCCGGACGGAGATCAGCCCGTTTGACGGCTCGGTGGACTACGAGGACCTCATCGCGGAAGAAGAGGTCGTCGTCACCATCACCCGTGGCGGTTACGCGAAGCGCACCAAGTCCTCGGAGTATCGCGCGCAGCGCCGCGGCGGAAAGGGCGTGCGGGGCGCGACCTTGCGCAGCGATGACATGGTCGAGCATTTCTTTGTCACGACCACCCACCATTGGCTGCTCTTCTTCACCAACCTCGGTCGCGTGTACCGCGCCAAGGCGTACGAGCTTCCCGAGGGCGGTCGCGACTCCAAGGGCCAGCACGTGGCAAACCTCCTTGCCTTCCAACCGGGCGAAGAGATCGCCCAGGTGCTCGACCTCAAGACGTATGAGGACAAGCCGTACCTTGTGCTCGCGACCCGTCGCGGACTCGTCAAGAAGACCGACCTGCACGCGTACGACTCGAACCGCTCGGGCGGCCTTATCGCCATCAACTTGCGCGACGTCGAAGCCGAGGACGGCAGTGTCCACCCCGACGAGTTGGTTGCCGCCCGCCTCGTGGCGCCCGAGGACAAGCTCATGCTCGTCAGCCGCAAGGGCCAGTCGCTCACCTTCGAAGCCACGGACGCCGCACTGCGCCCGATGGGCCGCGCCACGTCCGGCGTCAAGGGCATGAGCTTCCGCGGTGACGATGAGCTGCTCGCACTCGATGTGGTGACGGAGGACGCCTACTCGTTCGTCGTCACCGAAGGCGGCTTTGCGAAGCGCACGGCTGTGAGCGAGTATCGCGTTCAGGGCCGTGGCGGTCTGGGCATCAAGGTGGCGAAGCTTGCCGAAGAGCGCGGCGACCTCGTGGGCGCGCTGCTTGTGCAGGAGACGGACGAGGTGCTCGTCATCATGGAGTCCGGCAAGGTGATGCGCGCCTCCGTCTCGGAGGTGCCGGCCAAGGGCCGCGACACGATGGGCGTCATCTTCTCCAAGCCCGACAAGAACGACCGCATCATCGGCATCGCCCGCAACGTCGAGCGTCACCTTGACGGTGACGAAGCGGAGGACGACGCAGAAGCCGCGGTCGACGAGAGTTAGTGACGAGTGATGGCGTCGCGGACTGTCTCCATGAGGTCCGCGACGTCTTGCTCGGTGGTGTCGAAGGAGCACATCCACCGCACCTCACCGGTCGCCTCGTTCCAGTCATAGAAACGGAAGCGCTCGCGGATCCGGTCTGCGACGCCGGGCGGCAAGACGACGAAGAGCGCGTTCGATTCCGTCGCCTGGGTGACGCGCACCCCCGGGAGGTCGCCCGCGTCGATCGCCTCGTCGAGCCGCGCACGCAGCAGTGACGCCATCGCGTTCGCATGCCGCGCCGAACGCAGCCACAGCTCGTCCTCATACAAGGCGACGAGCTGGGCAGACACAAAGCGCATCTTCGATGCGAGCTGCATCGACAGCTTGCGGATGTAGTCGACGCCGGTCACCGCCGCGGGGTTGAGGACCACGACGGCCTCGGCGCCGATCGCCCCGTTCTTGGTGCCGCCCAAGCTCACCACGTCCACCCCAGCGTCGGCCGTGAACTCGGCCAGCCCAGTACCCAGGTGCGCGGCCGCGTTCGACAGCCGCGCGCCGTCGAGGTGGACGAACATCCCGCGCTCATGGGCGTGCTCGGTGATCGCACGGATCTCGGCGGGGGTGTAGCACGTGCCGAACTCGGTGGTCTGGGTGATCGAGACCACGAGCGGTTGAGAGCGGTGGACCTCGCCCCAGCCCCACGCCTGTTGGTCGATGAGGTGGGGGGTGAGCTTGCCGTCGGTCGTGTCGACGGTGAGCAGTTTGATGCCGGCGACCTTCTCGGGTGCGCCGGCCTCGTCGGTTGCAATATGCGCCGTGCTCGCGCAGATGACGGCGCCCCAGCGCGGCAGCATCGCCTGTAAGGCGACGACGTTGGCACCGGTGCCGTTGAAGGTCGGATACACGTCGACCTTGCGGCCGAAGCGGCGAGCAAGAACGTCGTTGAGGAGGGCTGTCCACGAGTCCTCGCCGTATGCGATCTCGTGGCCGACGTTGGCCGCGGTCAGTGCGGCCAGCACCTCGGGGTGGACCCCTGCGTAGTTGTCCGAAGCGAAGGTGCGCGGTGGTGACGCGGTCATGCGTCCATGGTGGCACTCGGGCGAGCCGCCACACGCCGAGTCGTCTTTATTTGAGTAACTAAAAATAACTGCTAGGCTGGTGGCATGCCCTCACAACCCGATGCCTCTGCGTTGCTGCGCGATGCCGGGTTGCGCGTCACCCAGCCCCGCCTCGCCGTCATCGCGGCGCTCGCGGAGCACCCCCATGCATCGGCCGATGACGTCTTCGCCGACATCGTCGCGATGTTGCCCGGCACCTCGGTGCAGGCGGTGTACCACGTGCTGAGCGACCTCACCGAGCGCTCCATTGCTCGACGCATCGAACCCGCTGGGTCTCCCGCGCGCTATGAGCTGCGCGTGGGTGACAACCACCACCACATCGTGTGCACCAATTGCGGCGCCATCGCAGATGTGGACTGCGTGGTGGGCCACGCCCCGTGCCTCACGCCCGACTCCACTCATGGCTTCACCCTCAACGAGGCTGAAGTGATGTTCTGGGGCACCTGCGGCGCTTGCGCAACCACGGCGTCGGCCGCAACTGCCTGAGACCCACACGTCCCGACTTCCCTCTCGATACCAAGGAGACAGACATGAATGACAAGTTCACGACGACGAACGCGGGCGCGCCCGTCGCGTCGGACGCGCACTCGTTGAGCGTCGGCGCCGACGGCCCGATCTCGCTCACCGATCACTACCTTGTGGAGAAGCTTGCGCAGTTCAACCGCGAGCGCGTGCCCGAGCGCGTCGTCCACGCCAAGGGTGGCGGTGCGTACGGCACGTTCACCGTGACCAACCCCGAGATCGCGAAGTACACCCGCGCCTCCCTCTTCCAGCCCGGCGAGACCACCGAGATGCTCGCCCGCTTCTCGACCGTCGCCGGTGAGAACGGCTCGCCGGACACGTGGCGAGACCCGCGCGGCTTTGCGCTGAAGTTCTACACGCGCGACGGCAACTACGACCTCGTTGGCAACAACACTCCCGTGTTCTTCATCCGCGACGGCATCAAGTTCCCCGACTTCATCCGTTCGCAGAAGCGCCTGCCGGGTTCGCACCTGCGCGACAACGACATGCAGTGGGACTTCTGGACGCTCTCGCCGGAGTCGGCGCACCAGGTGACGTGGCTCATGGGCAACCGCGGCCTGCCCCGTTCGTGGCGCGAGATGAACGGCTACGGATCGCACACGTATCAGTGGATCAACGCCGCCGGTGAGCGCTTCTGGGTGAAGTATCACTTCATCACCGAGCAGGGCGTGCACACCCTGAGCAATGACGAGGCTGCTGCGCTGGCGGGGTCGGACGCCGACCACCACATCCGCGACCTCTACACACACATCGAGGCCGGCGACTTCCCCCGTTGGAAGCTCTACGTCCAGGTGATGCCCTACGCCGACGCTGCGACCTACCGCTTCAACCCCTTCGACCTCACCAAGGTCTGGCCGAAGGCTGACTACCCCCGCATCGAAGTGGGTGTCATGGAGCTCAACCGCAACCCCGAGAACTACTTCGGTGAGATCGAGCAGGCCACCTTCGCGCCGAGCAACTTTGTGCCCGGCATCGGCCCCTCGCCCGACAAGATGCTGATGGCGCGCATCTTCTCCTACGCAGACGCGCACCGCTACCGCGTGGGCACCAACCACGCCCAGCTTCCCGTCAACGCACCGAAGAACGCTGACCCGAACGGTCACTCGTACTCGAAGGACGGCTCGATGCGTTACGCCTTCGCTTCCGCTGACACTCCGGTGTACGCGCCCAACAGCAGGGGCGGCGCCCACGCCGACCCGGCACGTGCGGCGGAATCCGGTGGTTGGGAATCCGATGGCGAACTGATCCGCGCGGCCGCGACCCTCCACGCCGAGGATGACGACTTCGGTCAGGCGGGCACGCTCTACCGTGATGTCTTCACGGCGGAAGAGAAGGCGCAGTTCCTCACGACGATCACCGGTCACGTCGGCGCGGTCGTCTCCGCCGACATCCGTGAGCGCGCCATCCAGTACTGGACCAACGTCGACGCTCAGCTCGGCGCCGCCTTGCGCGCGTCCCTCGCGGCATAACGACGCGTGCACTCGAAAGGCCCCGCGGTGATCCTCACCGCGGGGCCTTTGCTTTTCCTGGGAGCGAATGCCCCACGTGGAGCGTTGGCTCGGCGTGACCGTCGGGTTGCGCTCCGTTACTCTTGTAACCACGTGCGCCCATCGGGCGAGGAGGAGAGTTCATGAACGCGGACGACCGCGCCCCACTTGGCGAGTCCCAGCAACCGTTCGCACCTTCGCAGGGTGAGGCTGGCGTACGGCGCTCGGGCATTTTGCCGACGAGCAACTCGGTACCCCAGCGCACGGCCTTCCGTCCCGTCACGGGCACGCAGACGACGGGTGCACAGACGACGGGCACGGGAGCGGGTGTTCAGGGTGCTGGCGCGCAGCCACCGTCAGCTCCTCAGCCCACGCAGAACCGTCCCGCACCTGAGCGTTCCGCGCAGCCCACCACCCAAGCGTCGGGCGTGCAGACCACCCGCCCCGTCTCGTCCCCCGCTGGCGGCGTCACTGCAGCGTCGGGCGCAGCCGCTGCTGGAGCGTCGGCCCTTGCCTCCGGAGAGAGCGAGACCCGCACGGCCACGGCCTCCGCGGGCGTCGCCCGCCTCAAGAGCATCCGCAACAAGGCCGCCACCTCGGTGACCGAAGCCGACATCGCGGCTGCGAAGGCGATCGGCCCGCGCAAGGTCCGGGTGCTCATCAGCCGTCTCGACCCGTGGTCGGCGCTCAAGATCGGCTTCTTGCTGTCGATCGCGCTCGGCATCATGTTCATGATCGCGATCCATATTCTGTGGAGCGCGCTCAACTCGATGGGCACCATCGACCTCATCAACGACTGGGTCCAGCGCCTGTTCACCACGGAGCAAGAGGTCAACATCCTCCAGTTCCTCAACTACGGCAAGGTGATGTCGGCCGCGCTGCTGGTCGCTGTCACCAACGTCGTTCTCATCTCCGGCCTGTCGGTCATCGGTGCGATGCTGTACAACACGGTCTCGCGCGTTGTGGGCGGCGTGTACGTCACGCTGACCGACGACTAGTTTCACGGTTTTCTCGCACCACGATCCCCTCGCTTTGAGCCGGTCATCAGTTTGGCCGCAGGCGCGAGCGTGAGGTATCTTGGTGCGTCGCGGCCATCGGCCGCACGGGCCCATAGCTCAGGCGGTTAGAGCGCTTCGCTGATAACGAAGAGGTCGGAGGTTCAAGTCCTCCTGGGCCCACCAACCTCCGCCGCGTCCGCAGTGTCGCTGGCGTAGCGGTGGTTGTCCTTGTGGTCTAGAGCCACACGGGGCCTTGGCGCAATTGGTAGCGCACCTGCTTTGCAAGCAGGGGGTTAGGGGTTCGAGTCCCCTAGGCTCCACTCATTCAGCCGGTCCGTGTCGCGGGCCGGCTTTTGTGTTCCATGCACGCCTCGCTGGCGCATGCTTCGGGTCACCGCGCTCGCGCCTGTTAGCGTGCCTCAATGACGAGCGCATCGGAGTCCGGCTGGGTGGACACCTCGCGCGCCGGACCGCCGCCGTCTGAGGTTCACATTGACGCCGCGCTCGCTGCGAGACTCGTTGCGGGGCAGGCCGCCACCTTCGCCGACGCTGAGATTGGCGATCGCTTTGACGGCTGGGACATGGCGGTGTTCCGCCTTGGCGACGAGCACGCACTCCGCCTGCCTCGCACCGCCGCCGCGGTCACCTCGCTCGCCGTCGAAGTGCGGGCCCTTGAGGAGATCGGGGTGACGTGGCGCTTCGCTCGCCCCAGCGTCGTCCATGTGGGCGAGCCAGGTGAGGGATACCCGTGGCCGTGGGCGGTGACCACGTGGCGTGCCGGGCGGACCGCCGACCTCGCCCCGCTTCCGGCCGACGCTGGTGCGGAGGTGGGTGCCGCGCTCGCCGAGGTCCACTCCGTGCCGGTGATCGATGCGCCGTTCAACCTCGAGCAGTCGATCGCCTTGGCAGAGCGAGGCCCGCTCCTCGAGTGGGCGCTGCCGATTGTCGCGGAGCGTGCGGGGCCGGAAGGCGAGCGGCTCGACCTCGCGGCCGCGCGGGACATATGGGCCGAGGCACTGGCGGCACCGGCGCCCGGCGCGCCTGTGTGGTCTCATGCCGATTGCCACGGCTCCAACCTCGTCAACCTCGACGGCACGTTTGGCGGCATCATCGACTGGGGCAAGATGTCGGCCTGTGATCGGGGGGTCGACCTTGCTTTCTTGACGACCGCGATGCCGTGGGCCGGCGTCGAGCAGGCGCTCGCGACCTACCGGGCTGCCACGGGCGTGGAGGATGTGGGTCTCGAGGCGCGTTTGCGCGGCATCGCGCTTGCGAAGGCGGCGTCATGGGCCACTCTCGACAGGAAGGTCAACGTGGTGATGGCGTGGCGGGCGTTCGCTGGGTTGGGCTGCTTGCGATGAGCTACGCCCGGTGGGCGAGAGGTGGTCTACCACTAGCGCGCGAAGCAGCGCTTGAACGAAGAGGTGGTCTACCACTTCGAGGGGCTAGAGGCGGTCCATGAAATCTGCGACGAGAGCGGGGACCGCCTCGTCGATCGGCTCCCGGATGATCTTGTGGGCCTCGTCGTCGTAGTTGGTCGGCTCGTCGTTGACGATGATGAGCTTCGCTCCTGCACGCACTGCGCTCGCCGCGAGTCCCGCGACCGGGTACACCGACAAGGTGGTGCCGATCGCGACGAAGAAGTCGCACGTCTCGGCTTCCCGAACCGCGCGGTCAAGAGCCTCCGCAGGCAAGGTCTCACCAAAGTAGACGACGTCCACCTTGAGAATGCCGCCGCACCATGAGCACACCGGGTCCGGGCGCACCTTGAGGCGCTTGAACACATCCTCGGTGGGCAAGGAGATGTGGCACTTGCGGCACGATGCCGTGCGGATGGTGCCGTGAAGCTCAACCACCTGGTGGTCCTTGAGACCGGCCGCTTGGTGAAGACCGTCAAAGTTCTGAGTGAGCACACAACCGGCGAAACCCGCGCGAACAAGACGGGTCAGCGCATGGTGAGCCGGAGTCGGCTTCGCTTTCCACGCGGGATTGTCCCGCCAGTCCTTCCACGCATCCGCACGCAAGACGGCAGAGCCGAGGTAGGCGTCGATGTCGAGCAGGCCGGCACGCTCAGGGCTCTTGGTCCACACTCCGTTGGGTCCACGAAAGTCGGGGATTCCAGCTCCAGTGGAGATCCCCGCACCCGTGAGAACGGCGACGCGTGGCAACTTCATGACTTCAGGCTACGGCTCGTGGCGACTGACGAAAAACGCGCCGCGGCAAATGAGGTCGCCACATGGGCAGGCGAAACCCGTTGCGCAGCGCGCGCTCCCATGAGACCTCCCAAGATGAGTGCGGCGATCCGCCGAATGGACTTACGGCCGCCCTCTCCTTAATGTCGGATGGAAGAGCCGGTGTTTGAGTCATGCGGCACAAATTGGAGGCGCACCATGAAGACGTTCACCTTGCCAGGAACCGAGCTTGAGGTACCCGAGGTCGTGTTGGGTCTCATGCGCATCCAGGACAAGAGCGATGCCGAGGTGCGCGAGCTTGTCAGCACGGCGCTCGACGCCGGCATCACCTTCATGGACCACGCGGACGTCTACGGCACCTCGTATCACGGCTGCGAGCGTCGCTTTGCCGAGGCGCTGAAGCTCAGCCCGTCTGAGCGCGAGCGCATGGTGATCCAGACCAAGGCTGGCATCGTGAAGGAAGGGCCGTACTTCGACTTCTCCTACGAGCGTCTCGTCACGCAAGTGGACGGCTCACTCGACGCGCTCGGCACCGACTACATCGACATCCTTCTTCTCCACCGGCCCGACGCTCTGGTTGAGCCGGAAGAGGTGGCCCGCGCGTTCGACGACCTGAAAGCGTCGGGCAAGGTGCGTCACTTTGGCGTCTCGAACCACACCCCGGGTCAAATGGACCTGCTCCGCAAGCACCTCACCGTGCCGATTGTGGCGAACCAGGTCCAACTGTCCGTGACGCACGCACCGCTCGTCGCTCAGGGCGTGGCGAACAACATGGCGGCGCTCGACCAGTCGATCTCCCGCGACAACGGCATCGTCGACTACTGCCGTCTCCACGACATCGCACTCCAGGCGTGGTCGCCGTTCCAGGCGGGCTTCTTCACCGGCGTGTTCCTCGGCAATCCCGAGTACGCGGAACTCAACGCGGTCATTGACCGCCTCGCCTCGCAGTACGACGTGGAACCGATCGCGATCGCGACTGCCTGGATCCTCCGCCACCCCGCCAGGTGGCAGGTAGTGCTCGGCACCACCACACCGTCCCGTGTGGCCGCCGCCGCGAAGGGCTCCGGCGTGGACCTCACCCGCGCCGAATGGTACGAGATGTTCCGCGCGGCGGGATACACGGTTCCGTAAGCGTCGGCCGGCACCGGAGTTCCGCCTCTGGTGATTGCGACTCATG
>ENA-UOVV01000278-UOVV01000278.1-compost-metagenome-genome-assembly--contig:-NODE-278-length-70623-cov-17.218810_pt1 | contig 70623 bp, 54 predicted proteins | sample MGYA00238155_ERZ761577 | MGnify/ENA primary metagenome ERZ761577 (study PRJEB28898, sample SAMN06268775) | compost metagenome | isolation source: Emeryville, CA | place: USA:Emeryville, CA | collected... | reverse complement strand
CAAACCCAGGGTACAACCAATACTTACTGGGCAATCGGTGCTGCTCGTACGGATAACAATAACTGGGGTATGAATTTCTTCAGTACCAATGAAGGAGTACAAACGGAAGTGATGCGGATACACCCGTCAACAAGAATCGGAATAGGAACCACTTCTCCTCAATACCCTCTCCACATCAATAAGGATGCAGTCTATCTGCTCCACCTGCAAAGTAACAGTACCAAATCTGGTCTGGTAATGCAGTCGTCCAACGTGACCAAGAAATTCGGACTGCATTATTCTTCTGATGGCGATATTACCAATGCCGTCCGTTTCGGTAGGTATGCCCTTACCGGTAATTTATCCGGCACCGGTCTGGAAGCTTCTCCCGTCGTTTTTGATCTTGACGCTCCCGACGCAACATTTGTGCTCGCAGAATCCGGCAATGTCGGCATTGGAACCAGCTCTCCTTCGGAAAAACTTTCTGTTAACGGAACCATCCTCACCAAAAAGGTTAAAGTAACACAGACAGGCTGGGCTGATTTTGTTTTTGATCCGGGGTACATATTACGTCCGCTTGCTGAGGTGGAGTCATTTATCAAAACCAACGGTCACCTTCCGGATGTGCCTTCTGCTAAAGAAGTGGAGAAAGATGGTCAGGATGTAGGTGAAATGAATAAAGTGCTGCTTCAAAAAATAGAAGAGCTTACGCTTTACATGATTCAACTGGAGAAGAAGAATGCGGCGATGGAGGAAAAAATTAAAAAGCTCGAAACAGGTTCTCGGAATTAGTGTAGTTGAGGTTAATTGTTGATGATATGTTGAAACCTTTACGATCGATTGGTTTGGTGACAACAAAAAGTAATGAAAATCTTTATCACGAAATCGTATAAACAGGCACCTACAGTGATCGTTATTATGTCGCGTGATTTTTTATTCTGTCGAAGGGGTATGCGATGATACTACCCCAAACGTCATTGCGAGGGCTTAGCCCGAAGCAATCCAGTTGTGTCGAGGTCGGAATCAAATTCAAGCACTAGATCGTCTCCATCGGCGGCTTTACTTCTGGAGACTCATATCGTTCGGTTCTGGATTGCTTCGCCTTTGGCTCGCAATGACGGGAGGACCTGCTCGCATTGTCGGGAAGAAAGGGCGCGCAATAAAAGAGGCCTCTCTCTGAAAAACTACAGTTAGAGGCCTTTTTATAGGGGGGAAAGATAATTTAGGACAATACTCCTCTGTCACCTCCTTTTTCTCCGAACCAAAATCAAAAGGCTAATCACCAAAAGCACAGCAGGGAATACCCACTTAAGCATCAGCGAAGAAAAGTTCCATTGTGCCTGAGAAAGATTCAGGGTGTTGTCAATAGGAGGATCTCGTCTCATGTCGATTGGTACTTCTCCATCGGAAAGCCAGAAAAAGGTGGCCTGGATGAGTTTGAAGTTTGCCGGGCGAAGCTCCTTTCTGTTCATCGAGAGTTCTCCGTTGCTTAGCCAATCGGCATCTCCGGTTACCATAATCCGTTGCTCCCGGTCATGAACCTTTCGGGTAAGGGCCGCAACCACGGGATATGCTTTATGGGTCTCTGTTTGTGGATCCAAAGAGGGCTTGCTGTCTATAAAATCGGTTGTTTGTAGTTCGTTCCATGCCGTGCTGTCTGAGCGAAACAACTCAATAATATCAAATTCACCCTTCCCTGTGAATTCAAGACCAGTAGTAGACAAAAGCGGAAGTTCCATCTGTTCTCGCTGCATGCTTTGAAAATGATATGAGAACCCGATGGATTCAGCGGCCGGACTACACACGGCAAGATTACTTTGATATTTTTCTGAGTTTTTTGCCAGTTGACCCGGCAAAAACCGAATTCCCAAGGTCTCTGTAATTGGATTCATAAATTCCTGCCGACCGGGCTCTCCTGCAATAAGCAGATTTCCACCTCGATTTACATACTCCTGCAAATTGTGATTTTGTGTTTCATTTAACTTCTGTTTCATTTCCGCGATCACCAGTATGTTGATGTCGGGAGTCACGGGGCTATCGAGACTAATATCTTTAAAATCGAACCCATTGTTGATCAGCGAATGCCGGAAGGTTTTTTCCTGCGCAAAGCGTTTATACCCCCGGTCGTGCTCGCCGCTGCTTTCCCGCTCACCATGCCCTGTAACAAATCCAACTACCGGAAGATCTTCTACCAATCTTTTCATGGCAGCTGTAATTTCTGCTTCGGAAGGCGATATCATTATATCGTCGAATACCCGAAGAAAGGTTCTTTTGCCTTCAGAAGTTTCCAGAACCCGAACAAATCGAAATCCTTCGCTCGACAAATCAGCTCCACCTGCAATATCCTTATGATAGGGTTCAATTTCAAAGCCCCATTGGTTGACTATTTTAAGGGTGTCGAGGCGTTGTTGATCATTGAGGTTGGGAAACTGTTTGTCGAGTTGGGGGTTAGGGGTTGGATGCCAATAATATTTGTATTTCAGTTCAATATCGGGTTTGAAACGGAGATACTGCTCAAAACGACCAGCGTCTCTTTTATACGCAGCGGGTATAGCAAGGGTGTTGAACTTATCCAACATATTGGAATAGGTGGTAATGGTAAGGTTAGGGGGAAGTTTTTTTACCACTTCCTGACTGCTTCTCGTGAGCGTGTTCTCCTGTGTGCGGGTAAGATCCTTGTATCCTTTCATGCCCCGCATCGTGCTTATATATCCGGTCAACATGGCGAGAATGAAGGCACCCGCGTATTTTGCAGAGGTTATCCATGCGGATGATTTTTGCCTGCCCGATTGCAATCTGACTATTGTGAAACTGAGAAACAGGCATATTACGATCAGGAAGTACAATACATCCTCACTGGTAAGCAGTCCGTTAATAAAAGTTTGAACCCTTCCTGATATTGCAAGCCAATACGTGATATCGCGAACGAAGGCAATATCCTGTCCTACTGATTTTATGTATCCCAATAAAGCCAGCACGCCCAATGTTCCAATCGCGGCTACGATTGCATAGGATGTTAGGGACGACATAAATAATCCAAGTGCACAATAGGCGCAGAGCATCAAAAATAAACCCAGCAAGCCGGACCAAATAAACGCGGTGTCTGCCTGGTCGATAAATGTCAGGGCGTATAAAGAAAATGCCGTTACAATCGCCAATAAGACAAGACTAAAAATGACCAGGGCCAGATACTTACCAATTATAATCTGCCTGCTCGTAACCGGTGACGAATACAGTAGTTTTATGGAGCCTGTACTTAGTTCACGGCTCATGATATTCATGGTCAGTAATGGAATATATAGGTACAGATATTGGGTGAGGCTTTGGTAGATCCCGGTAGGGAAGTTGGCATTGGCAAACACTCTCCAGGTTAATGAGGTGAATCCTGCTCTCATATGTTGGAAGTGTAAATAGTGGCCTATGTTCTCCACAAAAAGGGCGCTGACCTGAAATGTAAAAATCACCAGAATGATCCACGCAACGGGGGAATAAAATAATTTCTGCAGTTCTGTTTTTGCTATCTTAATAATCGGTTTCATGATGCAACTAGGCCTGTTTTTTGCGGGTTAATTCGGAAAAGATGCTGTCGAGAGAGCTTTTGTCGATGCTGAGTTCGCGAAGGCCCCAGTTGTTGTGATAGCTCGCCGCCACCAGGTTTTCTGTCGCCTGATCGGCGTTGGAATAACTTAGTCTATACCTCTTTTCGTCTAATTCTTCAACGCTGTCGACTCCATCTACAGATAATAAACCTTCGCGTCCCGGACTGTTTTTCAGTGAAACCGTTAAAGTATTGGGTTGAATATAGCTGTTGAACTCTTGGAGTGATCCTGAAAAAACCATTTTTCCTTCATTGATCATCCAGATGGTATCACATAGGGCCTGTACTTCCTGCAGGATATGGGTGGAGAGTACAACCGTTCTTTCTTCCGCGATTTCCCGGATCAACCCCCGTACTTCCAAAATCTGGTTGGGGTCAAGCCCGTTGGTGGGTTCATCCAGAACCACAAAATCGGGGCGGTGTATAATGGCCTGTGCAATGCCAACCCTTTGTTGGTAACCGCCGGAAAGATTTGATATTAATCGCTTCCGGAAGTGAGCGATCTGGCATTTTTTCATTACCTCGTTTACAGCCTTGCTGATTTTAGTAGCGGGCATCAAACGTAGGTTAGCACAATAGGTAAGAAATTCCTCCACGGTTAATTCTGTAGTAAGTGGTGGGTGCTGCGGCAAAAATCCGATATGCTTTTTTGCTTCTACCGGATGTTCGCGAAGATTGATTCCTTTGATATATACTTCACCGTGGGTTTGCCTAAGTACTCCGCACATGATATTCATAGTGGTAGATTTGCCGGCGCCATTGGCGCCGAGCAAACCATAAATACCAGGATTTTTAATTTCTAAAGAAATATCTTTTACTGCCCACTGTACACTATACCTATGAGAGAGCCGGTCTATTCTTACAATTGATGATGACATTATGTGTTTCGTTATAAATAAAAAATAGGGTGGATACTAATCCCAGGGATTCTGTGGCCAGTCCGGATTAAAGTACATCACCTGTAGGGGTATCTGCAAAGTATATTTAACGCTATGTGGCGGCAGTGTAGCGATAACATTTCCCTGTCCATCGTATCGGTTTACGGTAGGCATTCGTCCTTCCGCATCCAGCCTTCTCATATCAAACCAACGTAAACCATTAAACGCAAGTTCCAATGATCTCTCCTTTAGAACCGTATTTAATACTTCCTCCTGATCGGATGATTCGTATTTTACGTAATCGGCGGGTTTAAATCTTGTTTTGCGCAAGAGGTGAAGTTCCTCAATCGCTTTTGGCAGATCGTTTTCTCTTGCAGCGCATTCTGCCAGGATCAGGCGCATTTCTTCTACGGTTGGACCGCAGTTGGGAAAGGCATTGGAGTAGGCTACGCCCATTGCGAAATGCATTGGTTCGCCTCTTTTGGTAAAGCTATAATCGTTTGTATAAAGGTAATAATACGCCATTCTAAGGTCTTTGGTATCGAATAACTTCATAAAGCTCAGTGTCGGCGTGTACGTGGTATAGGTGGTTTTATGCAAACGCGCATAAATCGCTCCTGGTCTATTATAAAGGTGGCTGATTCCGGCTGCACTCGGTAGCGTAGAATAGTCCAATCCCGTACTCTCGCCGTTGTCCAATGCCAGTTGTGCGCTTTTGGCAGCATTCACATAATCGCCCATAAAGAGATAAGTTCGTGCCAAAACGCTGTATCCTGCAGCTACTGATCCGCGAAAGCGATTGTTGCTGTTGTTTTTCGGAAGATTGGGAATGGCTTCGGTCAGATCTGCTATGATGTGATCGTACACTTCTTTAACGGAGCTACGGCGTGGAGTGGGGGTATTCAGGTCATTGGACACCACAAAAGGTACTGAAAGATCTGTGGCTGCTGTGGCGGGATCATAGGATTTCCCATACAGGTTTACCAAATATAAATAGGTATATGCTCGGCCCAGTAGCGCTTCGGCTTTGATGCTTTTTTTCTGTTCCGGAGTTCCGCCGATGGCATCATCAATTCCCACAAGAACCGTGTTGTAGTAATAAATGGCTTCGTAAAAATCCTTCCACAGAACCGGCGTCACGTACGGCTCGTCGGCATACTGATCGCGCCATATATAGATCCACTCGTTTGTTCCGGTCGGCGGCGTTTTGATTCCGGGAAGATCCAGATGGTCGGCGAGTTGATTGAGCTCATTGGGAATGGAATAGGCCAGTGCGGTGGTATTGTTTAGCCATAGATCATAGTCGCCAACCGACTTAAGCAATCGTTTTCCTTTGGGCTGTACGTCGAGATATTTGTCGCAGGAGCTCAGCAGTAAAGTGGTGCACAGTAGTATTAAAGCCCCTATGTTGAGTGTTTTTTTCATTTTGCTGGAGTTAGAAGTTAACGGAAAGTGCAGCGGTATAAACGGGTGTCATGTAGGGCTTGGCAAATGAGCCGGTTGCCACACTGTAGTTGTAGTCGTTCAGGGCAACCGTAAAGAGATTGGATGCCTGCGCACGAACTTCCAGATTGGTTATTTTCAGTTTCCTCACGAATCGGCTGCCGCGGAAACTATATGCCGCTGTCAGATCACCCAGTGTAAAGTAGGTGCCGTTGACGGTGTATTTGTCTACAGACTGTAGGAAGAAGTAATGCTGCACGCCTGTGCTGTTCGTTCCATTGGGTAACATGGCCGGATCTTTTTCATCGCCGGGTTCCTTCCAGAACTTGTCGGCTCCTTCCAGCGGGCGGGTAGAAGAGGCATTGGGAACGGGGACCCTCACGCGGAATTTGCCGAAATAGTTGATCATGCAGTAGGCGTAAAAATTACCGATATCGACCCGGTTACTTAGGCCGAAGTTCAAAACGGGTATAGAGCTACCGCCGTTTTCCAGCTCTGCCAGCCCTTCATCATTGGTGTGGTAGCGTTTTGCTTTACCATCCTTGTCGTAAATCAGGGGAAATCCGGCATCATCCAGGCCTGCATAGCGGTAATAGAACAGTGTGCCGACGGCGAACCCTTTCAGATAATTGGAATAGCTTCCGGCTACGTATTGCGAAGAATGACTTTTTTCGTTGATGTTGGTGTTGTAAACTTCAAGCACCTTGCTCGTGTTGGCGGCAAACACGAATCCCGTATTCCAGTTGAATTGTTTTTTGCTGATCCAGTCGGCCTGAAGATTTATCTCCAGCCCGCTGTTACGGATGGACGCCTGATTAACGTTGGCAAATGCTCCACCCTTGGATGCATCGATTTGGTTGACCGCAAGGATATCCGAGCTTTTCTTCACATAATAGTCGATACTACCGGAAATCCCTTTAAAGATTTCATAGTCGATTCCCAGGTTCAGATTCCGGGTTTGCTCCCAGCGCAATCCGCTGTTGGCATGCGATAATAGATTGAGGTTGGGAATCGCCATCAGCGGATTTAGGGTGTTTAAATTATCCGAAGCGATCACATGCGGAAGCGCAAACTTGGCGACATTACCGTTAAAGCCATGTGCAGCTCTGAATTTCAGAGACCTTACCCAATACACATCGGCCATGAAAGCCTCATTATGTATATTCCAGGCTGCCCCTAATGACCAAAGGGGTTTGTATTTATATTTCGGATCGGAGCCGAATAAGTTCGACTGATCTACACGCACACTTCCCGTAACGGAGTACCTGGACTGGTAAGAATAAACCAGATTGGTGTATCCCGAAATGTATCGGTCGTCCGAATACTGATGATTGAAAAGGCTGTTGTAGGAAAGCGCTCCATTGGTGTTCGCATAGGAAGGGGCAAAGCTGTTGGTGATGCTTCTGTAGTCCACAGCCTGATTAATCAGCGTCTGATCGTTATAGCCGAAGTAGGTGGCCAGATTCGACTGGACGATGGTTTTGCGAACTTCTGCTCCTGCAATGAGGTTTAGGGCATGGTCGTTTGCAATTATCTTGTCGTAATTGGCCTGGGCACGGATGGTAAAGCCTTTGGTGCTTCCTGAGGTTTGTTTTAGGATGGCTCCTTTGGGAACATTGTAGATAAAACCACCGGAAGGATTCGGTTTGGTGTAATAATTTATGATCTGGCGGGTCTCGGCAGCGTTTTCGGATGCCAGGTGCCGCATATCGGTATTGGCGCTTTCATGAACACCTCCGATACTGAACTTAAGTCCGTTTGCGAGTTTATAGCGGAAGGTGGCCGTTATACGATTGCTGTTGATTTTTGTTCTGTCACTAACCTCATTCATCTCCTGTAGCGGATAATACATGTTGTCCAGCAAACCCAGTTCCATCAGGTATTCATTATGGATCGGCGGAATTTTGGATTTGGAGTAGAACGCCGCCGGATTTCCGTTTTCATCTTCGAAGCGCTCATACGGCATTATGGCGTTTACGTCGGGTATAGACGCACTTCTTTTATTGGAACCCTGAATATCTGTATTCAGCTCAAGGGAAAGCTGGTCTGATAATTTGAGGTTGGTTCTTCCGGATAAACGGAATATATCGTCGTTGTTTTTTATCTGGGTGGAAGCATTGGCCGTGTAATTGGCCGTGAGGTAGTAGAGCACCCGGTCTGTACCGCCCGACATGTCCAGATTATAGGTTTGGATTACCGCGGTGCGTAAAAAGAGACGGCTGTAATCCTTTGCATTGTTGTAGGAAGCCAGTTCGGCCAATTGTTGATCCCTCTCCTCCGTTGTGATGGGATTGGTGTTTGATCTCCAATGATTCATGATCAGGGCCACCGGACTGTAGTTGGTGGCACCCTGCGGGGTTCTTTGCCGATCCCAGAGTGTTCCGGCGGCATTCATATTTTTGATCTTGTCGAACTCGGTGACAATTTCGGAACCGTTGTCAGCCCAGCGATAACGTTCGTAATCTTCCTTCGGTCTTAAACTCGTGGTGCTGCGGAAATTTACCCGTACGCTACCGGCTTTTGCTTTCTTGCGTTCAACAATAATTACGCCATTGGATGAGCGGGCTCCGTAAATACTCGCCGCAGCGGCATCCTTGAGCACCGTAACCGACTCGATTTCGTTCGGATCAATCATCTCAAGGGTGAGATCGGTGGGATAACCATCAACGATGATGATCGGATTTTTATTTCCACCAATCGTTGAAATTCCACGGATCTGAAAAAGATTGTTTTCTTCAAACTTGATGTCGTTGTTGATCAGGAGTCCCGGAATCTTATTCTGAAGGCCATCGAGAAAATTCGTGGTGTTGATCCGGCTTTCGTATTCCTTTCTATGCAGCGTAAAAATGCTGCCCGTGCTGTGTTCCGGTTTGATTTGCTGATAGCCTGTGTTAAAAGTTACTTCCACTTCATCGAGCTTGGTTACGGTTCTGGACAGGGAGATGATATAGGTGCCGGGGGATGCGATCATGGAAGCTGTAACCGTTACGGATTTTGTTTTATAGCCCATAAAGGAGATCAGGAGTACATCACCTTCGTTTACCGAGAGGGTGATCATACCCGACCCATCCGTTATCCCCGAAAAGTTTTTATTCTTGATCATTACCGAAGCGGCAGGCAGTGGGTTCCCGGAAGAGTCTACGATTTTGATGGGTATCGTGGCGAACAAATCCGGGAACAGCTGATGTATGGAGTCTTTCCCCGGAGGTCGGGAAGTTGATGCAGAAACCGTAATGGTTTTGCTCGCTATCGTGTACACCAGCGGCTGACTCCTGAAAATGGCAGAAAGGAAATCCATGAGTGGCAGGTTTTTAGCTGTAACCGTAACCGGTTTGGATTTTTCCAGGGTTTCGGTAGTGTATAGGAAATAGTAGCCGGTTTGCCTCTCTACCGCATTAAAAACCGTTTCCATCGAAACATTCTTGCCCGAAAAACTGACTTTCTGGGCAACCCCATTTGCGGCGGCATTGGACAGGAAAGCAGTTAGCAGAATAATGTTCAGTTTCATCACTAAAAGAATTGGGCTGTAGGTTCGGCGTCGTTCGCAGACAGACCGGTAGCCATTAGCAGTTTTTTGCATAAATTGCCTTGGTTTTGGTTGTGAAAATGGAAGATTAAGACTCATTGTTGCAATCCGAACCGTTTGCCGTCGCGGGGCCTAATCCGTGGCGGCTTTTTATTCGGGAAGACGACAGACTTTACATTTATCCGGTTGTTTTATTGGTTTTCTGAAATAATGAGGTTTCTGCCCTCCAGTGTGGTTTTTATCCCGAATTTTGCCAAAAACAACATCACATCAGACAGTTGCACATTCCTGTCCATTTTTCCTTTAAAGACGACGGGAGGGGTTTTCCCTTTATACGTTACTTTCACATCGTACCAGCGTTCAATTTGCCTCATTACGTTGGGTAAATCGGCATTCTTAAAATCAAAATAGCCATTCTTCCAGGCCATCACCTGTTTTAGGTCAATATCGTCTGTTATGGTTATCAAACCGCCTTTGCTCAACTGTGCCTGTTGTCCGGGTTTAAGAATCTGACGATTCGCCTGAGCACTTACACGCACTGCGCCATCGATCAAAGTGGTTTTAACCGCTTCCTCATTGTCGTATGCGTTGATATTGAAGCGGGTACCCAATACATCGATTGTGACCCCATTTACGGCCACGGTAAACGGTTGTTGCTCGTTTGCGGCGATTTCCAGATAAACTTCGCCCGAAACCTGTATGTTTCTGCGGTTACCGTTGAATACGGAAGGGTAGGTGATTGAACTTGCTGCATTTAACCAGGCACGGGAGCCATCCGGAAGGATCAGTTGAAATTGACCGCCGTTTGGTGTGGTTATGGTATTCATCAGCTCGCCCTTCAAAACAGCTTTGGGATCGTAATTGTAGGCAATCTGACCGTCGGCAAGTTTGACAATCTGAGCGTTCTGCTGCCGTGCAATCAATCCCTTACCAGCGCTATCCAATTCAATTTTTTCGCCATTCGCAAGGGTTAGAATAGCCCGGTTGGTTCCGGGGCCGATCGTGGATACCTGCGTGAAGGAGGGGTTGGGTGAGATAACCTCTTGTCGGTTGATAAGGTAGAATATAGTGGCTGCTCCTGCTACCAGTATGAACACTGCTGCGTATCGCAACCAGGTTGAGTTGACCGCGGGTCGTTTTTTTCTTTGATCATCGGCCAGAGCTACGATTTTGCCGGGAAGGATACGGTTCAATATCCGTCGGGATTCCGACTCCGAAAAATAGGGGGCCTGCGCATCATCCCGCTCCCATGCGGCTTGAAGCAGTGTCAGGAGCTCTTCGGGGTGTTCGTCCCGGGCCAGTTGCTCCAGCAGCATTTTTCGCTCTTCCGGCGAAGCGGTTTTGGCGTAATATTTTTCAAACAATTCAGAAATCGATGCCATACTAAAGGTTTAGACACGAGGGTTAGGGTTTCGGGGGTATGGATTTCGAAAAATTTTAAAAAAAGCGGGAAAACAGCAGCACCAGCCCCGGTAGTCCCACTTTTTGGCGTATCGTTTTGGCTATGGACGTCAGGGCTAGTTTCATATAATATTTAACCGTTTCATGGCTGAGGTTCATCCGGCGGGCAATTTGTTCATAGGTCATTCCTTCATGCCGACTCAGGAGATATACTTTCTTTTGTTGTGGCGGGAGGTTTGCTACTGCCTCATTGGCAAGGGCGATCAACTCCGGATCAAACAGTGCTGTGTCTTCGGTTTCGACCAATTCTTCTTCCAGATGCTGTAAGGTCACAAATCGTTTGGCCTGCTGCCTTAGAGCATTCAATGCCTGATTTTTTGAAATGGTAAACAACCAGTTTCGGAAATGCGTTACCTCACCGAGGCTTTCCCGTAAAATCCACACTTTTGTAAAAGCCTCCTGGGTGATATCTTCTGCCATTTCGCGGTTCTCGGTTACACGGAAAATAAACCGCCCAAGCTGATGGTGGTATTGATGGAACAGAAGCCCAAACGCCTCTTCATCCCCTTGGGCAATCCGGTGCAGCAATTCTTTCTCGTTATGGCTTTCGGGAGAAGTCAAATGGACACGTTTTTCATAAAAGTAAGCAAAATTGACCATGATGGTGGGTTGACAGGATGATCAGGATTGGGGTGTAGCTGGTGTACAAATCCCCCTGGTCAGCCTGTAATCCTACGAAAAACATCCCATTATCCCACACATCATGGTTTTGTTCGTGACAAAAGCCAGATGCCGATGGCACCGAGCAAAAATATCAGGGCGGCGATGGATAACTTCAGCAGTACCCTTCGTTGTATGCCCTGGGTGATGGAACTGTCGGTACTGCCGAAGGAATTGGGATGATCGCCTGAAATTATGGAATGGAACAACCGGTCAACCGTCTCAGGATCGTTGATCCGTTTGCCGAGCATTGCTTTTAACGCTGAATGATTTTCCTCAGACTGCGCCAGCCGGAAAAGTTCCTTTTCTTCGTCTGGGCTAAGGCTGCTGTTCAAATATCCATCGAGTAAATCGGAGAGTTTGTTCATGGTCGCATGTACAGCCTGGGGCTGATTGCAAAAATACAAATTCGGCCGGGAAAGGGCGCTGCGCTGATTCGTTAAAGCCCCGAAATCTTTGCCGCCCATCCTTTAATCCTATACTCGTGTTTTTTTAGTATTTTAATAGCCCAACACACAGATATGAAAAAGACACGCCGGAAATTTATCGGAACCTCAGTGGCACTCTGCGCCGGAACCCTCGTCAATGGTGCGCCGCTTTCGCCGGAGGCGGAAAAATATCCGATTGTCCATCATGTTTTCTTCTGGTTGAAAAATCCGGAGTCAACAGCCGATCGCGATAAACTTATCGAGGGGATAAAAACCTTGAAAAAAATTGAGTCTGTCAAGAAGCTCCATGTGGGTATTGTGGCCGAAACGGAAAAGCGGGAGGTGGTGGACCAGAGTTGGTCGGTGTCGGAGCTGATTTTTTTCAAGGATCTGGAAGGGCAGGCGGCCTATCAAACCCATCCGGTGCATGTCGACTTTGTAAAAAACTACAGTCATCTCTGGGAGAAAGTTCGGGTGTATGATGTCCGGAACCTCTAGGAATCATCCGTTCCCAAGTTATTGCTGCCTATGCCTTTTGTACAACGGTTTCGAATCATTTCCGCAGTGCTCATGGGCATTGTCTCCGGGTTTAATCTGAGGGCCCAGGACTATACCGATACGCTGTTTTACGATGCGGCTTGGCGGCTTTGTGAGCGGGAGCCCGCCGCCTATTACCGGATTGGAACACTACGGTTTGAGAACAGGGCGTATTATGTGGGACTGGTTCAGGACTATTATTTGGACGGAAGGCCGGAGATGAAGGGCTTCTATAATGACAGCGGTCGTCTTCACGGGGCTGTCGTTTTCTATTATCCGAATGGTGCAGTCCGCATCAAAGGGAATTTCGACAATGGCCGTATGACGGGGATCTGGTCGTATTACAAACCCGATGGCACACTGCGGATTTCCTTTTACTGCAACGATCACTGGGATTTTGCGCCGGTGGAGCTTCGGAATGCCAGGGGAAAAGCAGTGGTGCAAAAAGGAACGGGGAAATTCACGCTCCGTACCAGCGATTATCCCGATATCATCCGTTCGGAAATGTTTGATATTTCCGGAGAAGTATACCAGGGAAGGCGAGAGGGGAACTGGACCTATACCCGGGTTTTTCCAGGCATCGGGAGGATTCCGACGGTTCGAAATGTTTTGCGGTCGGAAAAATACGTCAACGGGAATTTTGTTCGGGGGATCCTGAATCCCGGGGAACGCACCAAAGATAAAAAGATAGCTCAAAAACCTTTTGCCGCGATCTCCCTTTACCCGCAAAAGCTGATGGTTGTCGATCAGTTGCAGCGCGACTGGATATTTACGCTGAACAAGAACAATCCCTACCAGCTGGCCGAATACCTGATAGAAAGGAAACGCCCGGTGGTGGAGTTGGAGCTCAGAAGTCAGGAAGAAAATTTTGGCCTGTACGTGATTGCCATACGGGAAGCCCTTCTGAAAAAGCCGGAACTGGAATCGCTGCACGCGATCAGTTTACGTGGCTATCACTATTTGGATGTTCCCATTCTGGCTTATCCGATCGAACTGAACGATATACCGCGCATTGATGCGGAAATCCGGTTTTCCGTTTCTGCGGAAGGATGGGTGTCCCATCTTACCATCGCCGGAAAAATTGACGAACGCTGTGCGGATTTGATCCGATTTTATATGAACCGACTACGCCGTCTGTATGTGGCGGATTCTGAACGTCCGAACACCGTTACGTTGCGGCTTCATACCCGACGAAGTTACGCGGGTGTGATGGCTCGAAATGAAATTGCGGTAACGGTGGAGGAGCAGGACTGGGAGGATTGAGGAATGTTCCTATCTATTAAGTTACAAAAAATTTCTTAATCCTGCAAGTTTTTCCTTACAGCACCAACTCCATTTTTAGATCCGCTCTTTTGTACAATCCCTTTGTCAGCGGCACCTCCAGGAAGCCCAGTTTGCGGTAGAGGGATATTGCCGGAAGCAGGGAGCTTTGTGTATAGAGGATGAGTTTTTTTGCACCGAGATCACGTGCCAATTCGATGGCTGATTTACAGAGGAATTTTCCGGCACCCAGTCCCTGATGGTTTTCGTCGACTCCCATTTTGGCCAGTTCATACACATCGTCTTCTTCCTTGATCAGCGCAACGGTGCCGATGATCTTTCCTTCGTATTCCGCAAACAGGATCTTGCCACCGCCTTTCAGGATCGCTTCTTCCGGATTGGTGAGCACATATTCGTCGAGAGGTTCAACGGTGAAATATTTTTCGATCCAGGCCTTGTTCAGTTTTTCGAAATAAGGCGCCAGTTCCGGGCTATAGTTTCTCAGGCTCAGTTTCACGGTTTCTGTTTTCATGCGGTTTGTTTTGTAGTTCTATATCCGCGGTTGACAAAGTAAACCCCTGTAAGCGCTGCACCGAGTGCGAACCCCGTTACCCAGGTGAGTTTTTCATTGAGCAGGAAAAATCCGAGCAGCAGGGCGATGAAGGGATTGATATAGGCGTAGATGGAGGCCAGGCCTACCGGAAGTTTTTCCAGGGCATACAAAAAGCAGCTGTAGGACAACAACGAACCGAAGATCGTCAGGTACAGGAGGGCATAAATGCTCTCAGCCGATACGGCTTTCAGTTCGCCGTAATTGTCGAAGATCAGGCTCATGGCCACAAGACCGATTCCGCCGCCTGTGAGCTGGTACGCCGCATTGGTCATAGCGGGTGCGGTGGAAGCGCGTTGTTTGATGTAAACGCTTCCGCCCGCCCAGGACAGAGCTGCGAGAAAAGCGACAATCACACCGGCGAGATAATCAGGACGGGCGATGTCCATGATATTATCCCGGAACATGAGCGCGATGCCCACACAGCCGAGAAAGAGGCCGGTCAAAACGAAGCGGTTCGGCGGCCGACGGTCAGCGCCGGAAACATAGTTTATGGCCACGATATACACCGGCATGATGGAGGTGATCAGGGCGGCCAATCCGCTGGGAATATACCGCTCACTCCAGCCGATCACGCCGTTTCCGAGGGAAAGCATGAGGAAGCCTGCAAACATCTGCTCCAGGGCCTGTTTTCCCGGTAAGGAAGCCTGTTTTCGGGCAAGTCGGAGAATGCCGAAAATGGCCAGGCCAGCGGTCAGCTGCCGGATCGACGAAAACAACATCGGGGGAAAAGTTTCCACCCCGATCCGAAGGGCGAAATAGGTCGTTCCCCAGACTACGCAAACTACAGCCAGTGCGAGATACGCTTTCGTGAGATTATGTTCCATGATGAAGCGAAGGTCAAAAAAATAATACCACCAATACAGATACAATTTTGTTACTTTTGACGAGTACAGTTTAGTTTATGGAAAAAGAGTTTCTCTATGTCCGTATTGCCCGAACCATCGAGCGGCAGATCCTGGATGGGGTATTGAAGGTGGGCGACAAGTTGCCTTCGATCCGCACCATCTGTCAGGAGAATGGGGTGAGTATGAATACAGCGACGCAGGTGTATCATGAGTTGGAAAAGAAGATGCTGATTGAGTCGCGTCCGCAGTCCGGCTTTTATGTCAGCCGTATGCCTGTGCGGCGCATGCCTGTACCGGTTAGGGATAGCCGAAAAATCGGAATCGGTGAAGAAGAGCCGGAGGATCTGATCACCCGGGTTTATGGTACTATGGGCGATACGGGCTTAACCAGGCTCTCGCTGGGCGTTCCGGATAACAGTCTGTTGCCAATAGCCCGATTGAATAAGGGGATGGTGGAAGCCATGCGCTCGCTTCCCGGCAGTGGTACGGGCTATGAAAACCTGGCCGGTAACCGGAAGCTGCGTCGGGATATAGCCCACTGGTCGTTTACCTGGGGAGGTAATCTTACCGAAGAAGATATTGTTACCACAGCCGGCGCGATCAATGCGATTTCCTTTTGTTTGATGGCGCTGACCAAGCCCGGCGATACCCTGGCGGTGGAGAGTCCGGTTTATTTCGGTATCCTGCAGCTGGCCAGAAGTCTGGGGCTGCGTGTATTGGAGTTGCCAACCTGCCCGATTATCGGTGTGTATCCGGATACGCTGGAAAAGGTTATTCATAAGATCGACGTTTGTCTGCTCGTCTCCAACTTCAACAATCCCATCGGTAGTTGTATGCCCGACGAAAACAAGAAGGCGGTGGTGGCGTTGCTGGAAAAGCACGGCGTACCGCTGATTGAAGACGATTTGTATGGGGATGTTTATTTTGGGAAAAGCCGACCCCGGAGCTGTAAAACCTTTGATGAATCCGGGAACGTACTGTGGTGCGGCTCGGTGTCGAAAACGCTGGCACCGGGTTATCGGGTAGGATGGGTGGCGCCGGGGAAGTACCGTGAAAAGATACTGCGCATGAAAATGCTTCATGCCATTTCCTCCACCACCATCACCCAGGAAGTGATTGCCGACTTCATGGAGAATGGTCGGTACGAAAATCATCTCCGAAACCTGCGGCGTACCCTTCATGCCAATAGCCTGCGGTTCACAAGGGCTATTGCCGATTATTTTCCTGAAGGCACGAGAGTGAGTTGTCCGGAAGGCGGATTTGTGCTTTGGCTGGAGCTGGACCGGCGGATCGATACGGCTGAACTGTACGAACTGGCGATGCGTCAGAAGATCAGCATTGCCCCGGGAAGGATGTTTACGCTTCAGGATAAGTTCTCCAATTGTATGCGGCTGAGCTTCGGGCAAACCTGGACACCGGAGCTGGAGGATAAGCTTAAAGTGCTGGGAGCCATAACGAAAAGAATGATATCCGGCTGAAAATTACTTGGCCGGGTGAGGCGTTATTGCTAAATTCATCGTGTATGATATACGCATATTGATTTTATTGTGTAAATTGTACACATTATGAGGATTGCCGGTTCGTGCCGGGGTTAAACAGCGCTGCTGAATGAAGATCTACTTTTATCTGCGTTATCACACGCATTTTGGACAATCGCTCGCTCTGATCAGAAACGATAGGGATGCGGAGGGCAGGGTATCGGAAGTTTTGGTGCCGATGGTTTATCTGAACGAAGAATTCTGGCTGGCCGATCTGGAACTCGATGCCCGTGAAACTCCGGAACTGCACTATAAATATCGTTTGACCCTGGAAGACGGAACCCTGGTACGGGATGGAGAGAAGGAGAGAATCATTGAATTCGGCCGCGTTCCGGTAAAAGAACTGCATGTTACCGACACCTGGAACTACAGTGGAGAATACTGCAATGTTTACTATACCGCCCCCTTTCAGGAAGTGCTGCTCCCGTCGGGCCCGGTGGGCAAACGAAAAAAAATCCCATCAGCAAAAGATACGCATGTTTTCCGCGTGAAAGCCCCGCAGCTGAAGCCCGACGAAATACTCTGCATGCTCGGCAGTTGTTCCGTACTTTCCGATTGGAATACCGGAAATCCCTGCCTGATGCAAAAGGAGGGCAACTGGTGGACCGCTTCCTTTAACCTGCGCGAAACGGCATTCCCCGTGGCCTATAAATACGGCGTTTACAATGCCCGCACCATGGCCTTTGTGCGGTATGAGGAAGGCAATAACCGCGTGCTTTTTGAACCTCCGGTTCCGCATAAACTGTACTATTTCCACGACGGATATGCCTGGCTTCCCCATGAAAAATGGCGTGGCACCGGTGTGTCGGTACCCGTGTTCGGCCTGCGCTCCCGGAACGGGATGGGCGTGGGCGAATTTGCCGACCTGGTTCCGCTGGCCAACTGGGCTTCCGAAGCGGGAATGAAAATGATCCAGATACTGCCGGTTAACGACACCACGGCAACCCACACCTGGTCCGATTCTTATCCCTATGCCGCTATTTCTGCCTTTGCCCTGCATCCCCTCTATATCAATCTGGAAAAAGTGGCGGGCAGGAGGCATGCGGCACTGAAGAAAAGCTGGAAGTTGCTGAAGCAAAATTTGAACAACCTGCCTAGTGTCGACTACGAACAGGTCATGGCGATCAAATGGAAGGCGCTGCGGGAAATGTTTGAACGCGATGGCGCCACGCTTTTTGAAACACCGGGGTTCAGGAAGTTTTTTGAGCAGCACAGCCATTGGCTGGTGCCGTATGCGGTGTTCTGTTATTACCGCGACAAATACCGGACGGCAGATTATTCGAAATGGAAAACCGGCTCCGAATACAATGAAGCTTCCGTCCGGAAATTGACCCATCCGAAAGGAAAGCATTTTGCCGATATTTCTTTCCATTATTTCATTCAATACCATCTTCATCTTCAGCTGGAAGAAGCGGTAAAACATGCCCATAAGTTGGGCATTGTGATTAAAGGCGATATTCCGATCGGGATTTACCGCCACAGTGCCGATGCGTGGGTGAATCCTTCACTCTACAATATGGATATGCAGGCCGGCGCTCCGCCCGACAGCTTTGCGGTAAAGGGGCAGAACTGGGGATTTCCCACCTATAACTGGTCGGTGATGCAGAAAGATAACTACGGCTGGTGGCGCCGGCGTTTTGAGCAGATGAGTCATTATTTTGATGCCTTCCGCATCGATCACATACTTGGCTTTTTCCGCATCTGGTCGATACCCATGCATGCGGTGGAAGGGATTCTTGGGCATTTTGTGCCGGCCCTCCCACTGCGGAAGTCGGAGCTGGAAAATGCCGGAATTTCGTTTGACTATACCCGTTATTGCGAACCCTATATCAACGATCAGACGATCCAGGAGATTTTTGGTGCCGACAGTGACGTGGTGAAGGAAAACTTTCTGGATTACAGCGGGGCAGGACTTTACAGACTGAAGCCTGCCTTCGCCACGCAACGTTTGGCGGAAGCCTGGTTTGCCGATCGGGAAGACAATGAGCAGAACAGAAGACTCCGTCAGGGCCTTTATGATCTGATTGCCGACATTATTCTGCTGCCCGATGAGCGGGAACCCGGTGAGACCTTCCATTTCCGTTTTGCGATGTACGATACGGCTTCCTTCCGTCAGCTGGAGCCTCAAACACAGGGGATTCTGAGCCGGTTGTACGAAGATTATTTTTTCCGGCGGCAGGATAATTTCTGGAAGAAGGAAGCCATGCGCAAACTACCGGATCTTAAGGATACCACCAATATGCTGATTTGTGGAGAGGATCTGGGGCTGGTGCCCGCCTGTGTTCCGGGTGTAATGAAGGAACTGGCCATATTGAGTCTGGAAATCCAGCGCATGCCCAAGGCTGCCGGAGCGCATTTTTTCCATCCCGCAGAAGCGCCCTACCTGTCGGTAGTAACACCGGGAACCCACGATATGAGCACCATACGTGGGTGGTGGGAGGAAGATCGGGCGGTAACCCAGGACTTCTACAACAATATTCTCGGGCAATGGGGCGATGCTCCCTGGTTCTGCGAAGCCTGGATCAACAAAGCCATCATCCTTCAACATTTGTATTCTCCCGCCATGTGGTGCATACTGCAGATACAGGATCTTTTGGGTATTGATGAACGGCTGAGAAGCAGCAATCCGCACGATGACCGGATCAATGTTCCAGCCAACCCGCGTCATTACTGGCGTTACCGGATGCACATCCCGCTGGAGGATTTGATCAACGAAAAAACCTTCACGGCGGAAATAAATACCTATATCCGACAGAGCGGCCGGTACTGATATTGCTGTAAATTGCGGTATGCCATTCCGTTTGACATACGAAACCCATCAGCTTCCGTTCCGCTATCCCTTTACGATATCAAAGGGAACCAAAACGCATCAGCCTACATTGATCGTGACCCTGCATTGGCTGGGACTTACCGGATACGGAGAAGCACCGTCCATTTCCTATTATGATGTGAGTATCGAAAAAATGCTCACCGTGCTGGAACGCAAGAAAATGTTTATCGAAAAATTTGCGTTTACCGAACCGGAGCGCTACTGGCACTATCTTCATCATCTGCTTCCGCAGGATCCTTTTCTGGTTTGTGCGCTGGATATGGCCGCCTGGGATATCTACAGCAGGATGAAACGAATGCCGTTGTATAAACTGTGGTCGACCGAACTCGATACTGCACCGGTCACGGATTATACCATCGGCATTGACACCGTCGACAGGATGGTGGAAAAGCTGAAAGCCAATCCCTGGCCCATTTACAAAATTAAACTGGGTACTGCCGAAGATGTCGCCATCTTGGAAGCCCTGCGCAGGGAGACCGACGCGGTATTTCGGGTGGATGCCAATGGCGGATGGACGCTGGAGGAAGCGAAAAAAATTATTCCGGTGCTGGAGCAATTGAACGTTGAGTTGATCGAGGAGCCCCTGGCAAAGGGTAACTGGGAAGGCATGCGGGAGCTCAAATCGATGACGAGCATCCCCCTGATTGCCGATGAAAGCTGTGTTGCTGAACAGGACGTTGCCCGCTGTCATGGCTATTTCGATGGAATCAACATCAAGCTGACCAAATGCAGCGGTATCACGCCTGCACTCCGCATGATCCGGGAGGCCCGTTCGCTGGGTATGAAGGTGATGATCGGAAGCATGAATGAGTCGTCCATCGGAACGGCTGCCATTGCCCATCTTTCGCCGCAGGCGGACTATATTGATGCAGATGGCCCCCTGCTGCTGGCGGAGGATCCGGGACGCGGTTCGGTACGTTACGAGAACCATAAGGTGATTCCCGATATGGTTATCGGTTAGACGATATTGTGGTAACAGAAACGCCCCGGATCAGGATTCCGGGGCGTTTTTCGTTTGTGCAATATGGTTAGTGTGCAAAATCGAGTTCGTAATTTCCCTTCATACGCTCCATGGGCGGATTGAAGTAGCCAAATTTCAGGTTGGGGAACTCTTCACGGATCAGCTCCATGAGTTGGAGGATGCCCATGCATTCGCCGGAATCGTGAACATTGATCTTACCGAGGTACCAGTCGGGGTCGATATTGAAGTTTCTCCACTGGATCATGCAGAGATCGGTTTCGCGGATGAGTTTGCGCAGGGCTTCGTATTCCGCTTCGCTGTCGGTCATTCCCGGGAAGACGAAATAGTTGATGCTCGTCCATGCCCCGTATTTACGCGCCACTTTCAGACTTTCGACAATATCCTGGAAGCTATAGTTGTTGGGGCGATAGTAGGGGGTGTAGATTTCTTCGCGGGCGCTGTTCATGCTTACGCGGATACTGTTGAGTCCGGCCTGGCAAAGTGCTTCCACGGCGGCAGGTTTGCTTCCGTTGGTATTGATGTTGATGCTGCCGCGATCGGTATGTTTGCGGATTTCAATGATGGAATCGCGGATGGTTTCCCACATCAGCAGAGGTTCGCCCTCGCAGCCCTGTCCGAAACTGATGATCGGGAAGGGGGCAGTCTGCAGGTGCGGAACGGTGAACTCCACAATTTCTTCGACCCGGGGCTTGAAGGTAAGCCTGTCCTGCGGGCTGACGATGGACTCGTCTTCCGGTTGGAAGGATACACAGCCTACGCAATTGGCGTTACAGGCCGGAGAAGCGGGAACCGGACATTCCCAGCGTCCCATGGCAAAATTTCGTGCCGCGGGGCAATTATAGGTCATGCAGCAATTTTCCATCAGGTGTTTTACCAGGCGGTTATGCTGATAGGCCGAGAGCAGTACATCGGCCCCCTGCTCGATTTTGGTATCGTCGTAGCCTGCACACTCCTGACGAATGTCTTTTTCGATCCGGACGGCGGTTACATAGAATTTATCGTCGAGCCAACCTGCGGCGGTATAGCAGAACAGCGGCAGTGTGGGGGCGTCGGGGAGGGTTTCGTAGGCAGCGAGAAAGAGACCCGTATGCGCGGGCGGAACGAAGGCTGCTACCGCCCAACCCTTTTCGCAGAGGCGGAGTTCACCGGTATTGACGTCGATGCCGATACCTCTGCGGCCCGGCAGTTCATACAGATTTCCACCGTCGGGCAGAACGATCCAGCTTTCTTCGGGAACTGGATAGGCATCCCACCCGCTTCTTCCTACGGCATAAAGGCTGGTATCTTCAAATATATTCCCGTTTCCGTCGGAATAAAGTAGGTAAGGCGATTGTCTAATTTCGGCCATAGTCGATTTACTCGGTGATAAAATACAAAGGTCGGAAATTCCGGGCATACCGCCTTACCGGCTGCGTGAAAGGGCTTCGGCGCAGAATAGCCGGAAGCGTTCCTGTTCTGCCGGATCCGGTTCGTCGGTGGTTTCCTCCTGGATCAGCGTATTGTTGGAAAAATCGATGGTCAGCAAACCATCTTTCCAAACCACATGCTGAACCTGCGACCATTCAATGGTTTTGTAGGGAAGTGCCGGAATGGTTATTCCCTTGTTGTGGAAGCGGATCGTAGCCTGTTCGGGAAGTTTGAAGCCCATCCAGGTCATCAGCAGCTGGAGCCCGGCGGGAAACAGCTGATCAAGCACAATCCAGGCGATCGCACCTGTCAGCAACAATACCGAAAGCACTTTCCCCTCCCGCTTTTTTACAGCATCGACGGTGAAGAAAAGAATCAGCGTCACCAGCCAGAACAGCCCGAGAATTGGGATGAACAGGGATTGGCGGAGTTCTGCATCCACTTTATGAAAGTAGCCGAAGAGCACGATATTCAGTACGAACACGGCCCATCCGATGCGGAGGAATTTCCGGTTACGGTTATTTTTTAATGTAAAGCTGAATGTTTCCATACGGGATCTCAGGAATTGGCGGCCACGAGCAAACTGCACATGCTGAAAAGAATACGGGCGCCTACATTGGCGTCCCAGTCGGTTTCTCCGACTCCTACTTCACTTAGATCGAATCCGATCAGCTGACGGCCGCTCTCTTTTATCTTTCTGAAAATATAAAGTACCTGTTCTGCCTCAAATCCACCGTGCACCGGGGTCCCGGTATTTGGGCAGAGTTTGGGATCCAGTCCATCGATATCGAAACTGATATACACCTTATCGGGAAGATGACCGATGATTTCGTCGGTGATTTGTTTCCAGGTTTCACCCTCGAACTGCCGACGTTTGATATCCATATCGAGATAAGAAACGACCCGATAGTTGCTTCTGCAGATATAGTCCCATTCCTCCTCGCAGTAATCGCGGATACCCACCTGTACCAGTTTGCTGATGCCCGGAATCTCTTCCAGTGCATTGTACATAATGCTGGCATGCGAATAGGTGAAGTCTTCGTACGCCCTGCGCAGGTCGGCATGGGCATCAATCTGGATAATTCCGTAGCTGCCGTGTTTTTCAGCGAGCGCCTTCATGTATCCCAGCGGCGTGCTGTGATCGCCGCCAACGAGGCCTACCAGCTTGTTTTGATTCAGCAGGGCGGAAGTCTGTTCATACACCCAGGCATTCAGGAACTGGCTTCCATCGTTGATATCCCGGAGGGATTTGCACATGAACCGGTTTTTCCCAACGTCCTCTCCCTGGGAGATATAATCGATGTACAATTCTGCTTCCTTACGCAGGTAATCGCTTTTCAGCAACACTTTTTTGTCGGGTTCCCGCATGAAAAAGCCCTGTTTCCAGGCTTCGCGGTAGCTGGCATCGAAGATATCCACCTGTTTACTGGACTTGAAAATGTGTTCAGCGGCCCGGGCGGTTCCGGCACTGTAACTTACGGTAACTTCCCAGGGAACGGGAAGAAGCACCAGGCGGGCATCTTCTTCCGGAAAAGGCAGTCCGAAGATATTCATCTGCGGATTACCCACCGAGTTGGGATCGAATTGGGATAAATCTGTCATTTCAACGCGGATCTTACTCTGAAACGGTGCAAATTAGTCCAGTTTAGGTAAGGTGCAAAAATTAATGTGCCCGGCAGAAATGGATGTCTGTATATCAGACTGTGAACCAAAACGAAAGAGGCCAGGAGGACGACGATGCCGGGATTCCATTTTTCGGTAAAAAATACGGCGGTGGTAGCGGCATACAGCAGGTAGATCCATCCCGGCGCGATAAAACCGGCAAAGTAAACCAGCTCCATCAAATCCCTCTGCAGCAGCAGCAGGGCAGCGAAGATGACCAGGGCACTGCTGGTGACGACGCGTACTATCTTAAGCGAGCGGACGAATCCGGAAGCAGAGCGGGGAATAAACAACAGGATGAGCAGGAGGGCCACCGGGGCGTTATAAATGGCCCGCCCCGCAACCGCCATCAGAAAAAACAGCACCAGCAGGAGCAGGAAAAGGACAATTCCGGAAAACCGCTGTGTTTTGCGGAAAAACAGTCCGGCTATGGCCAGCAGGAGGAGAGAATCAAGGATCGGGCCGATGACCGCTCCCTGATTCGTCGACGGGAGGAAGGAAAGCCGTACATTCTCTAATAAATCGTTAAAAAGCACCTGATTATGCCACCAGGAAAGTCCCGTCAGGGCCAGCCAGATGGCCAGAATCCGAAGGGCGGTGATGTGCATCGGGCTTGTATCGGCGCGGTTTTCAACGGGGTTTGTGAGGGGCTGCATACATTGATTTGTACTATATAAAGATTGAAAATATCGATTCCCTAACGATCCATTAACATCCTTTTTTAGACTACCTTTGCGGTGACGGTAATAATTTATGTATTTATGAAGAAATTACACATTGTTATTCTCCTTTTTATCGCAGCCGGGATTGCAGTTCTGCTGTCGTTTATGAGCGACCTGACTACCTATGATACTGTAGCCTCCGCCAGAGCAAAGGAAGGTAAGTTTGTGCATCTGATTGCGAAGCTCGACAAGAACAGCCCGATTGAATACGATGCCGTCAAAAATCCGAATTATTTCGCCTTTACCGCCATCGATACATTGGGAAATTCCACAAAGGTGGTTTATCTTAACACCAAGCCCACCGATATCGAAAAAAGCGAACGGCTGGTTCTGAAGGGGGCCATGCGCGGGGATATGTTTGAATGTAAGGAGATTTTGATGAAATGTCCGTCCAAATACAAGGACGAGGCAGGGACCGATACGAAAAGTTTTAGCGCAAACCTCTAATGCCTGTTTGAATTATGCAATATCCTGGCGAACACCTGCTTCCAGGGCAGTTTGGACATTTTTTTACGATACTTTCGCTCGTTGCCGCACTCGTTGCAACGGTCGCCTATTACAAATCGGCGCAAGCCATTCTGCCTGATGAACAGCAGAGCTGGAAAAAAATCGCCCGTATTGCATTTGGTGCAAATGTTGCCTCTCTCGTTGCCATTTTTGCGCTGCTGCTCTACATCATCAGCAATCACTATTTCGAATATTTTTACGCCTGGAATCACTCCAATAAAACACTGGACCCCAAATACCTTCTGAGTTGTATCTGGGAAGGGCAGGAGGGCGGATTTCTGCTTTGGAGCCTCTGGCAGGGGCTGCTGGGGCTGATTCTGATGCGCACGGCGAAAACCTGGGAAGCACCGGTGCTTACCGTAATCAGTTTTGCCCAGTTTACCCTGGCAACCATGCTGCTGGGGGTATACATTTTCGGAGTAAAGATCGGATTGAATCCCTTCCTGCTTGTACGTGAGCAGTTCCAGGAAGCGCCGTTGTTCAGGTCGCCGAACTATCTGAGTGCACCTGCCATGCAGGACGGACAGGGGCTGAACCAACTCCTTCAGAACTATTGGATGGTTATTCACCCTCCGGTACTTTTCCTGGGCTTCGCATCGACCGTTGTACCCTTTGGTTATGCGCTGGCCGCACTGTGGCAACGTCGCTATACCGAATGGACCAAACCTGTGCTTCCCTGGGCGCTGTTTTCAGCCGCAATTCTCGGTACCGGTATTATGATGGGCGCCGCCTGGGCATACGAATCCCTTACCTTTGGTGGTTACTGGGCCTGGGACCCCGTGGAAAACGCGTCTCTGGTTCCCTGGCTGATTCTGGTGGCCGGCTTGCATACCAACCTCATTTATAACAGTACCGGATATTCGCAGCGCACAACCGTGCTGTTCTATATCCTTACCTATATTTTTGTTGTTTACTCCTCCTTCCTGACCAAAAGCGGGGTGCTCGGTGATTCCTCCGTGCACGCCTTTGTGTCGGCCGGACTGAACGCGCAGATGGTGCTCTGGATGGCCGTTATTATCATTCCCGCCATCTGGCTGCTCATCAACCGGTACAAGCAGATTCCTGCCATCGTAAAGGAAGAAAGTACCTATTCGCGCGAGTTCTGGATGTTTATCGGCTCCCTGGTACTATTCCTGTCGGCCATGTATGTGATCATATCCACGTCGCTGCCGGTGATCAACAAACTGTTTAAAACCAATCTGGCCGTGGGTGAGGATGTCGAATTCTCGTATAACCGCGTTCAGATCTGGATTGCGATACTTATCGGCGTGCTGACTGCCATTACCCAGTTCTTCCGTTTCCGCGAAACGCCCGACCGCAAAAATCTGCGCATGCGCATGCTGATTCCCGGATCGGTTGCGCTGTTGGCCACCATTGCCATTGCCGTGTTTGGTCCGATCGAATATTACAAATACGGTGCGGGATTCCTGGCGGCCATTTACGTAGCGGTGTTTGCAAGTATCTATGCTGTTTTCGGCAATATCTTCTATATCTGGAAAGGGCTTAACGGAAAACTTAAATCAGCCGGTGGTTCCGTGGCGCATATCGGTTTCGGAATGATGCTGCTGGGTATTCTGATCTCCTCTTCCAAAAAAGAAGTGCTTTCCCATAATACGACCGGGATTCATCTGCCGTTCAGCGAGAACAGCAAGGAGAACCCGGTGGAAAACCTGACGCTGATTAAAACCGTACCTACGGATATGGGGCGTTATACGGCCACCTATGTCAGCGACTCCCTGAACAGCAAGGGTAATATCACCTATTTCAAGATCCGGTTCGACGAAAAAAACGGTAAGGAATCTTTTGCGCTGTATCCCAACCTGATTCGCAATACCAAAGGCGCAGAGGGGTTTTCCAACAACCCGGATTCAAGGCATTACTGGGATAAGGATATCTTCTCCTATATCAGTTATGCCGACCAGATCGATCCGCAGAAGGATACCAGTTCCTTCAAGCCCCATGAAATGGAGATTCGGGATTCCGTGTTCTATTCCAACGGGTTTATGATCCTGGACAGCGTGGTGCACAATCCTTCCTTTGGTCCATACCAATACACGGCAAACGATACGGCACTGATGGCGGTGCTGACGATTTACGTAAAGGACGGACGGACCTATAAGTCGCGCCCCATACTGGAAATAAAAAACGGACAGATCGAACACAAGCCGGATACCGCCTTTGCCCAGAATCTGATTCTGAATTTCAACCGAATCACGGATGAGCAGAAGCCGGAAATCGGGGTTAAGGAGTCTGGCAATATTCTTCCGTTTGTATCGTTAAAAGTGTATCTCTTCCCTCATATCAATGTACTTTGGCTGGGCACCATCATTATGATCATCGGATTCGTGATGAGTATCGTTTGGCGGGTTCGCACCATGCGCCCCAAAATGAAAGTTGTTCAGAAAAATTAGCAATTCTATAACATAATTGCCTGTTACTTTTTCCGTCTATAGGTATGAATACTTGAATATTCATTACTTTTATTTTGATGAATCGGAAGTCGTTCAGGAAAGTACAATTTGGCACACTCATTCTGCTGGGCATGGCGATATCGCAGGTAAATGCCCAGGAGGTGGTGTATGGCAAAAACGATACGATCCTGGTGCCTACCATACAGTACAATGGGGAGTGGATCCCCGCACGTACACTGGACTGGGTTTGGGTAACCGCGGTGATGCCGGAGCATGTCCGTAAACGTGTGGCTAAATGGACCCGCCTGCGCAATGCGGTTTATGTTACGTATCCCTATGCACGCCGCGCCGGTTTTATCATCAACGATATCAACAAGAATCTCGCACTTATCAAGGATCCGAAAAAACGCAAAGCCTATCTCAAGGAAAGAGAAGAGCAGCTCAAGAAAGAGTTTGCGGATCCGCTTACCAATCTCTCCGTATATCAGGGCCGGATACTGATGAAGCTCATCAACCGTCAGACCGGCAACAACTGCTATGACCTGGTTAAGGAATACAAAGGCGGTGTTACGGCCCGTTTCTGGCAAACCGTAGCCTTTTTCTTCAATAGCAGTATGAAACAGCCCTACGATGCCACATCGGGCGGGGAAGATCAGGAAATCGAAAAAATCGTAAAAGAAATCGAGTCGATGTACTGGTAGTAGGAGGATCCTACCATCTGGCCGAAATGTTGGGTGCTTCCGGTGCCTCAGGGTATTTCCAACCTCAACCTTCCTGGATTGCTTCGGGCAAAGCCCTCACCATGACGCGAAACCCGGACGAATCCGTACCCCGTCCTCCCCTTCATTGCACTCAACACTGGCGCAGAGCTCCTGCTCTGTGCCCCATCCAAAACGCCTAGCCTTTCCGTCATTGCAAAGCCGCGCCCGTAACTGCGAGCCCCTTTGCCCCCGTCATTGCGAGCCGTAGGCGAAGCAATCCAGGAATGGGAAAATGTCAAGGGGATTTGAAGCAGGCTACCGTGACTGCGAACCCGGGGCAGTCTTCCCATTGATATTCGTTTATGCGAGTTTTTTTCTGGATTGCTTCGGGTGGAGTCCTCGCAATGACGCACACGTACGTCGTTCCGCTCCTTTTCTTTCGTTATGGCGATCGTTTTCCGTTCCGTCATTGCGAGCCGAAGGCGAAGCAATCCAGGAATGGGAAAACAGAAGTACCATGGAAAATAGATCCCATCAGGGCGATGCAGCCGACGCCAAAATAATTTCCTGGTGTATTGGTGAAGTTAGTCAGACACCGGAACACCTGCGGCTTTCTTTTTCCCATTGAAGTAAGGCAGAAGTGCGAGGGCAATGAATCCTGCGATCAGGATCTGGAAGAACTGCACGGCCCACATCAGCCATCCGAAAGCCAAGGCGATGGATGGCTTCAGCCCGTAGATTCCCATGGTTCCCTGAATAAAGATCGGGTAGGCGCCAATGCCGCTCGGGGTAACGATCATGGCAATACTACCACTGGCGAGGCAGGACATGGATGGTTTCAGGCCGAAGTCCGCCGTTTCCGTCATGGCCCACATACCCATTTGTACACTGAATAGATACATTACCCAGATGAATGCGGTGTGGAAGAAGAACCAGCCCTTGTGTTTTACGTATCGCACGCTGGTGAGTCCCTGCCACACGCCGGCGATAATTTTATTGATTTTTTTTACAAAGGAGAGGTGGGAGAGTTTCTTGAGCACCAGGAAGAAGGCTATGCCCGCGACCAAAAGAATGCCCAGGATCAGGAAGAGTTTTCCGGAGGACTTTCCTGAACGGAAATTATCCTGAAGCAGTCCGCCGAAATACTCACCGATAATATCCGATTGCGTGGCGAAGGTAATTATCATCAGTGTGATCAGACAGAGCAGGTCGAAAGCCCTTTCGGCAACAATAGTACCCACGAGCTTATCGGCCGGAACCTTTTCGTAGCGGGCGAGGAGTGTACATTTGAGTACTTCTCCCAGCCTCGGGATGGCCAGGTTGGCCAGGTATCCGATCAGTACGGCGAGGTAGGTATTGGAGATGCGGGTTTTATAACCCATGGGTTCCATCAGGATTTTCCAGCGCATAGCCCGGCTGTAGTGACTGGCGAGCAGAGCAATGACAATAGGGATGAGGTACCAGTAATTCGCGTTGGCAAAAGCCTGACGGATATCGGTCCAGTCCTTATCGCTGACCTTGCGGAGTGACCACCATATCAAAAAGACGCCCAGCCCGAGGAATAATAGATATTGCAACAGGCTCATCAATTTTTTCTTCATGGTGGTAGGGTTATTTTTCCTTATCAGAGCAGGTTGCCTTCTTTGGGGAAGACAACCCAGGGTTTGAATGTTTTGGCCTCTTCAAAATCCATGGTGGCATAGGAGATGATCACAACGAGATCGCCTACCGCACCCATCCTGGCCGCCGGCCCGTTCAGGCATACCACGCCGGAGCCGCGTTTTCCCTTGATCAGGTAGGTTTCAATCCTCGAGCCGTTATTGACATTTACTACCTGAATCTTCTCATTTTCAATCATATTGGCGGCATCCATCAGGTCCTCGTCGAGCGTCAGGCTTCCAACATAGTGCAGGTTGGCTTCGGTAATAACAGCCCTGTGCACCTTCGATTTCAGTACTTCGATTTGCATAATGACCGCAAAATTAGGGGAAAAGATTGTCAATCAATCTCACCTGACCCAAAAAGGCTGCACAGAGTATAACGGATTCAGTATCAGGAGTCCACTCTTTTAATGGAGTAAGGTTCCGGGCATCCGCCAGCGTGAAGTAATCCACTTTGTGGAAGCCGTTGGAAAGCAGTTTTTCGGAAGCCTGTTTTCCCAGGTCTGCAGGGCTGTATTTGCCGAGGTTTTCGCGGAACCACTGCAGGGTTTTCCAAATCGATACAGCCTGTTGCCTTTCATCGGGTGTGAGGCGGACGTTGCGGCTGCTCATCGCCAGACCATCGGTTTCTCTTAGTGTGGGGCCCATGACAAGCTCGGTGGGGTGCTTTTTCAATTCCAGCAGGCGGCGGATGACCATGCATTGCTGGTAGTCTTTCTGCCCCATAAATAGGGTATCCGGCCGAACGATCGATAAGAGTTTATCGACCACCTGGCAGACGCCCTGATAGTGGCCGGGGCGAAATTCCCCTTCAAAAACGGATTCCAGATCGCCGAGGTCGTAGTGTTCCTTATGGGTGGGACCTTCCGGGTACATTTCCTCCACGGAGGGAAGAAACAGTATGTCTACACCCGCTTCCGTAAGCTTCTCAATATCTTTTTCTATGGTAACCGGATAGTGTTGATAATCGGACGGATCGTTGAACTGGGTAGGGTTTACAAAGATGCTGCAAACACGGATGGTGTCTTTCGGGGCCATCTTCAGCAGGGAAATATGTCCGTCGTGAAGGGCGCCCATGGTCGGTACAAAGCTGATTTTTTCGGTGCTTCGGCCGAGCCGGTTCTGCAGCGGCTTTATGGTGCGGAAAATGATCATTTTTAATGGTTTAAACGGCATCCCTTTGGGATTATCACCTTAATTGCATAATATTTCGTACCTTTGCACACTAAATTTCAGTTTTTTAGAAGGTTCTCAAACAAATCGCTTCGAATAATGTCAGCAAAGAAAAGAATTTTATTCATTGCCAACGAAATGTCTCCCTACCTGGAATTGACAGAGTTTGCTGAAATGGTCAACAAACTGGCGATAAAATCGAATGATAATAACCTGGAAGTTCGCTGTATTATGCCCCGTTTTGGTGTGGTGAATGAAAGACGCCACCGTCTTCATGAGGTTGTAAGGCTTTCCGGTATCAATGTGGCCGTTGACAATGATGATTTCCCTTTGCAGATTAAGGTGGCTTCTCTTCCGAATGCCCGCCTTCAGGTATATTTCCTGGACAATGAAGATCTTTTCAAGCGTAAATTCATTTTTACCGACGAGAACGACAGCTGGTACGAAGACAATGATCTGAGGACCGTTTTTTACTGTAAAGGTGCGCTGGAAACTGTTAAGAAATTCGGATGGCCGCCGGACGTAATCCACTGCAGTGGATGGATGAGCGCGCTGATTCCGCTTTATCTGAAAACCGTTTATAAAAAAGAGCCTGTTTTCAGCCACAGCAAAATTATCTACACCATCGGTCAGAATACCTTTACCGAATCGCTTGGGGCAGACTTTATCAAAAAGGCCAACCTGAACGGCGCCCTGAAAGACAAGGATCTGGAGGTTTTCCGTGAGGCCACCAATACGGCTATGTTCCGCGGTGGGGCTACCTATGCCGATGCCATTACCTTCGGTGCAGACAATGTCGAAAAAGTGCTGCTCGACGAATTCTCGAAGGTTAAGGGAAAAAAAGTCCTTCCCTTCAACGCCGAATCTGATTTAACAGACTATTTGCAATTGTATAACGACCTTGCAAAGTAGTTGATTGTAGATCAGTAACTCAAATCAAATTCAAGTTTGTGAAGCAAAAATCCCGTTGGCAGTTACCAGCCCTTTGTTTCGTCTTTTTTGCATCCATTTCCGCATGTAATAAGCTGGACACGACCACAATCGGTAACAGCCTGATACCGGCAGTGGATAATGTTAACACATTCGATACCACGTTGGCCGTCGAAACCCGGAATTTTCTGTTCACAGATTCCGTTTTCGTTTCTCCGTACGAAGACCATGCACTCGGAACCATCGAAAACGATCCGCTCTTTGGTAAAACAACCGCATCCATCCAGGTGCAGTTCAAACCCAACGGTTACGGCGGATATCCCTTCAATGCCAAGGAAGAGGAAATCGTGGCCATCGACTCGGTGGTACTCACCCTCTCTTATTCCGGTGCCTACGGCGATACCAACCTGCTTCAGAAGGTAAATGTTTACGAGGTGGATCCGAGTTCCGATATGTACATCAACACGGCTACCCATGTGCCTTACCCGATTCTGGGACAGCAGGTGAACGAGCCGGGAACCGGGATCATCGATATCCGTCGTTTCCGCGACTCCATGGAAATCAAAAACGGTCCGGATACCGTTAAACTGGTCAATCAACTCCGTATCAAACTCGATACCACGCTGGTGGGCCGAACTCTGGTGTCCTACGATACCACCAATGCCTACAAGAACGACAGTTCCTTCAATGCCAACCATAAGGGGTTTGTGCTGGTTACCGATTCCACCTTCGGTTCCAACGCATTGATGTATTTCAACCTGTATGAAAGCAATTCCTCGCTGATTGTTTATTACAAGACCCTGAAAGAAGGGAATCTCGACACGACCTTTACGGTCTTCGGATTTGCGCCGGGATATTCCGCCAATGCCAATTTTGTCCGCCGGACCTATACGGGTTCACCTGCCGGCAACTATCTGGCCAATGGCAATATCGAAGACGATGAAGTGTATATCGACGCACTTCCGGGCCTGTTCTCAACGGTTGATATCCCCGGTCTTACAGGCCTCTCCAACCGCATCGTTCACAAAGCTGAGTTGATCCTGGAAACCATACCGGATCCTGCAAACGAAATTTTCTATGCGCCATCCACCACCTATCTGGAGGCAATCGATACCGGCAATCATTTCATCACCCTGATCGATCCGCAGTTTATCAGCAACGGAACACCCAACACCTCGGTGTTTGGCGGTACCCTGAAGACCTTCAAAAACGAGTTTAACCAAACCGTTAAGGGATATACCTTCGATCTGACCCGTTATGTTCAAATGATTGCCACCAACCAAACGAATAATTTCCAGCTCCGGCTTACGGCTCCGGTAACCGCCTACGCCCCCTACAGCGTATTCAACTATCATCCGCAGCTGATGGGGTATTATATGGGCTTTTCGGCCACCAGCTACAACGTGCTGGCGAGGGGTAGGGTGAGAGTCGGAGGCGGCAATCACCCGACAAATAAAATGAGATTGCGGATAATTTATTCCAAATTATAATTTGACTGCCTATATTTGTGTGAATCCATTAATCGTTTGCTTTTAGGAATGATTGATGGATTTTTATTTAGATAATTTAAAACTTTCTAACTCCATGCCTTATTTGTTTACTTCCGAGAGCGTTTCTGAAGGCCATCCCGACAAAGTGGCTGATCAGATCTCCGATGCTTTGATCGATAATTTTCTGGCCTTTGACCCCCAATCCAAAGTAGCTTGTGAAACATTGGTAACTACCGGACAGGTTGTTCTGGCCGGAGAAGTAAAATCTAAGGCTTATCTGGATGTTCAGGAAATCGCACGCGGTGTGATCCGGAAAATCGGTTACACCAAAAGCGAATACATGTTCGAAGCGAACTCCTGCGGTGTGTTGTCGGCTATTCATGAACAATCCGCCGACATCAATCAGGGGGTCGACAAGAAAAAGAAAGAAGATCAGGGGGCCGGCGACCAGGGCATGATGTTCGGTTACGCCACCAACGAAACCGAAGACTATATGCCGCTCGCGCTCGATCTGGCACACAAGCTGCTGATCGAACTGGCTGCGCTCAGAAGAGAAAACAAAGCCATCAAATACCTCCGCCCCGACGCCAAAAGTCAGGTTACTCTGGAGTACGACGATAACAACAGACCGATTCGTATCGATACTATTGTTATCTCCACCCAACACGACGAATTCGACAGCGAAACCAAAATGCTGGCGCAGATCAAAAAGGATATCATCGAAATCCTGATCCCCCGTGTTAAGTCCAAATACAAGAAATACGCAAAACTGTTCAACGACAAGATCAAATATCATATCAACCCCACCGGCAAATTCGTAATCGGTGGTCCGCACGGCGACACCGGTCTTACCGGCCGCAAAATCATCGTGGACACCTACGGTGGTAAAGGTGCGCACGGCGGTGGTGCATTCAGCGGAAAAGATCCTTCCAAAGTGGACCGTTCAGCTGCCTATGCTACCCGTCACATCGCCAAAAACCTCGTAGCGGCAGGTCTTTGCGACGAAGTACTGGTACAGGTTTCCTACGCTATCGGTGTAGCACAACCGATGGGGCTTTATATCAACACCTACGGTACGGCCAAGGTAAATCTTACCGATGGTCAGATCGCCAAAAGAGTTTCCAAACTCTTCGATATGCGTCCCTACTTTATCGAACAGCGTCTGAAACTCCGTAATCCGATCTACAGCGAAACGGCTGCCTACGGACACATGGGCCGCAAGCCGGAAATCGTGGAAAAGGTATTCGTATCTCCGGACGGTAAACAAGTGAAAAAGAAAGTTGAACTCTTTACCTGGGAAAAACTGGATTACGTATCCAAAGTCCGTAAAGAATTCGGCCTGAAATAATCGAATTTCCATACTCGGAAAGGCCGTCTTTATTCCATAACGACGGCCTTTTCTTTTTGCATCCTCAATTCCATTTTTATGCGCTTTCAGCGATCCCAACAGCAGCAGAGACCGAAAAAGAGTTCAATGATCATTGGCCCGGACGCCATCCGCGAAGCTTTTGCCTCCGGAAAATCGCTGGATCGTATCTACATGCAGAACACGCTTCACGGGCCGGTTGCCGACGAAATCCGCAAGCTGGCCGCCGACCGTCTCGTTCCCATCAACAAGGTGCCCGTTGAAAAACTCAATGGCTTTAATATTACCGGGCACAACGGAATGGTGGCCATCATCTCCAAAGTCCGCTACTACGATCTTCAGCAGGTAATTTCCTTTGTAGTGGAAAAAGGCGAAGCACCCCTGTTCGTCATCCTCGATGGGGTAACGGATATCCGGAATATCGGCGCCATTGCCCGTACAGCCTACGCCTGTGGAGCCCATGCCCTGATCATTCCCGACAAAGGTGTAGGGGCATTGAATGAAGACGCTATCGCAACTTCAGCGGGCGCGCTGGAGCAGTTGGCCGTATGTCGGGTAGGAAGCCTGATGAAAACCGTAGATGAGCTCCATCTCAACGGTATCCTGGTGTACGCCAGCGAAATGACTGCGGAGCCGCTGTTGAAGGACCTGGACTTTACCATTCCCTGTGCCGTTGTGATGGGAAGTGAAGACAAGGGGATAAGCCCGGCACTGATGAAAATCTGCGATACCTCCTTCCGTATTCCCATGCCCGGAAACTTTGAGTCGCTCAACGTTTCGGTTGCCACCGGGATGATCCTGTACGAAGCTGTCCGCCAAAGGACCTGAGATTCGCCGCGGAATCGGTACCTTTAGGGTAGAATTGACCATATGAACCGGACCGATTACGTACACATTGTTGAATGCCCGCGTGATGCCATGCAGGGTTGGCCTACATTACTATCTACCGACGAAAAGATCCATTACCTCAATACGCTCCTGAGAGTGGGCTTTCAGACCCTGGATTTCGGGAGCTTTGTCAGCCCCAAAGCCATCCCCCAGATGGCCGATACCCGAGAGGTGGTGAAGGCATTGGATACCTCCTCCACCGCTACCAAGCTGCTGGCGATAATCGCGAATGTTCGCGGTGCCGAAGAGGCCGCCACCTATGGGAAAGTATCAACCCTGGGATTTCCCTTTTCCGTATCGGAAACCTTTCAGCAACGGAATACCAACAGCAGTCGGGAAGAATCGTTCGAACGCGTGCGGCAAATCCAAAAAATATGCAGCGGATCCGGAAAGGAACTGGTTGTTTATCTCTCCATGGGATTCGGGAACCCTTACGGTGATCCTTATACGCCGCAGCTGGTTTCCGACTGGGGCAGGCGGATTGCCGACCTTGGTGTCACGACCATTTCCCTTGCCGATACGGTTGGACTCGCCACCGCCGAACAGGTGAAATCGGTGACATCGGAGATGATTGCGGCGCTTCCGCATTGTACCATTGGCGTTCATCTTCACGCGCCCCGCGGCGATTGGGAAGGAAAGGTGAGGGGAGCCCTGGATGCCGGCTGTCGCCGCATCGATGGCGCCCTCCGCGGCATAGGGGGCTGCCCCATGGCCGGAAACGAACTCGTGGGCAATCTCCCAACGGAAGAACTGATTCCTTTCCTGAGAAACGAAGGCCTGCTGGCGCCTTTGGATACAACGGCACTCGCACAATCTCTCGCCATTGCACAGCGCATTTTCCACTAACTTTGCAACATGGAATTCAGAAGAGAACTTGAGGTAAAAAAAATGCGGGTGCCCATCCGGCACACCGATCCTGTGGTGTTGTTGGGCTCATGTTTTTCGGAGCATATCGGCGAAAAGCTGCGTTCGGCGAAGTTTCGGGTGGTGGAAAATCCTCACGGCATTCTGTTTAATCCCATCAGTATCGCCCGCGCCGTAACGGCCTATATCGAAAACAGAGTCTACACCGAAGCCGATCTGTTTGAGCTGAACGAAACCTGGCACAGCTGGGATCACCACAGCCGTTTCTCTTCGCCCGATAAGGCCGATGCGCTGGAAAAAATCAATGCAGCCGTAAGGGAAACCCATGAATTTCTGAAGACCGCCGGTTGGGTAATCATCACCCTGGGCTCTGCCTTTTCGTACGAACTCGCGGAAAACAACCGACCGGTAGCCAATTGTCATAAAGCGCCGGCAAATTGGTTCAGAAGACGTTTGCTGACAACCGAAGATGTTCTCACAGCACTCGACAATATGGTGCACCGTCTTCGTTTCTATAACCCCAACCTAAAGATTCTATTTACGATCAGTCCGGTGCGCCATCTGCGGGAAGGCATGATTGAAAACAACAGGAGCAAGGCGGTACTCATCCAGGCCGTTCATCATCTGGTCGATAAATTCGAAGGGTTGTTCTATTTTCCGGCCTATGAGTTGGTGATCGACGATTTGCGCGATTACCGCTTTTATGCGGAAGATATGGTGCACCCCAACTATCAGGCTACCGAGTATGTCTGGAAAAAGCTGATGGAAAGCTGTATGGATGCCGAAACGCAGGACCTCATAAAGGAACTTAGGCAGATTGAGCTTTCGTACAAACATCGCCCCTTCAATCCCAACACCCGCCAACATAAAAAATTTCTGCAGGATCAGTTGAAACGGGCAACGGATCTGCAGAAATCTCATCCATATCTTGACCTCTCTAAGGAGTTACTGTACTTTGCACAGGGGGAATGGTAATCGGAAAGCTGTATTGGTCGCGTAGGAATTCTTCCAGACTTAACAACAGCTGAATCTGATTTCTTGCTCTGTCGAGATTGTGTTCGCTGTAAGTAGTTTTGTAGTAAACATCTTCGAGCAGATAGTCGGTCAGAAAACGCAACGCTTGCTGGTAAATCATGATCAGCCCCGAGTAGTGCAGATGTTGATTTTCCACGTCCGTAAGGCTGTTGCCCATTTGTTCGGCATATCCCTTTAGAATCGCCTGATAATAATCCTTGCGGATATGCAGCGCGCTGAAGTTGGTGTCGTTTTCGTCGGCACTGCAGGCCATGGTACGGATCATATCGCCCAGATCGGAATAGAAACGCCCCGGCATTACGGTATCCATATCCACAGGACAAACTACCGATCCATCTTCCCGGTTGAACAGGATGTTGCTCACCTTGGTGTCGTGGTGCATCACGCGCAGGCGATACCCTTCTGGATTTTCCAGCATTTGGGAAAAGAAGGCGACGATGTATTTCCGGTTCAGCAGTTGCAGAATCAGGTCCCGTGATTTTTCGATCCGATCCAAATTGCCCCGGTGGAGCGCGTCTTCAAACTGTTCGAAACGGTATCCCAGATCGTGAAAGCGGGGCAGGATTTCCTTCAGTTGGGTGATATCAAACGCATTCAGTTCACTGGTGAGCTGACCGAAACATTTTGCAGCGGTATAGGCCAGATCAGGACTGTCGGCAATATTGGGTGAATAGGTATTTTCGATAAACTCGAAAGCCCGCCAATACCTCTTCTGTTCGTCGTAGAGGCCAAATTTACCATCGGTGGTGCGCACCATTTCGGGAATCGTAAGGGTGCTGCCGGTTTCCTTGAGAAAATTTCCAATCAGGTGGTAATTGTGTTGAATATCTTCAGGGTGAGGAAATACGAGGGTGTTGACTACCTGTAAAACTATGCTTCTTTCGTTTTTGTGGTCGGTTATTTTATAGGTATGGTTTATCAGGCCGTTGCCCAGCGGGTTCACCTCGGCATGGCCGGGGGCAACCCCGAAACTGGGAAGGATGTGTTGAATAGACGTCAGGTTCATAAACTCAATTCAGGGATCAATATTCGTCGTTAAGCGCAAAAACAGGTTTTCTGTGCATCCACTGTCCGCCTGTAAAATCCGGAAATTCCACCGTTTGGTTTCCGAGTTCGATGGATTGTTCACTAAGCGGTGTGATGGCGCTCCAGGCTGCTGCATCGTACACATCCATCGGTGTCGGTAATTTTCTTTTGATGGACTCAACAAAGGAGTGCATAACGAAGAAATCCATTCCGCCATGTCCGGCATCTTTGGTTTCACGGCTCCATCTTGCCCAAAGCGGGTGGTCGTACTTGTCGAGCCAGGCCTTGGCTTCGTCCCACTGGTGGGGCCGGCTGACGCCTTCTACATAAATCGATTTATTGACGTCCATCCAGAGTCCGTTGGTGCCCTGAACGCGGAACCCGAGCGAGTAGGGGCGCGGCAGGTTGGTGTCGTGTTGCAGAAGAATGGTTTCGCCGTTGGCGCAGTCGATGGAGGTGGTAACCACGTCGCCGAGTTTGAAATTCACTTTCGCATTCGGATGGTTCTCTCCGCCGTTTTTCACCACATAGTCGTGGAGGCCTCTCGCCTTTGAAGAGAAGGAACAAAGGCTGAGGAAACGGTTTCCTCTGTTGATATTGATATAATGGGCTATGGGGCCGATTCCGTGTGTGGGATACAGGTCTCCGTTACGATGAACGGAATGCAGTGTTCTCCAGCTGGCTTCCGAAAACGCTTTTTCACCGAATTCCACGCCGCCGCCGTAGGCTTGTTTGCCGTCGTTGAATTTTACGGCGCGAAGATCGTGCTGGTATCCACCCTGCAGGTGAATGAGTTCACCGAAGATGCCCTGGCGCACCATATTGAGAACGGCCATCACGTCCCTGCGGTAGCAAACATTTTCCAGCATCATTACATGTGCCTGATGCTTTTCCGCGGCATGTACCACATCCCAATGATCCTGGAGGGTAATACCAATCATTACTTCAGAGCCGATGTATTTGATCCCGGATTCTATCGAGCCGATGATCATCGGTTTGTGCCATTCCCAGGGCGTGGAGATAATAATTCCATCGAGATCCTTCAGTTCCAGCATTTTTTTCCAGGCGTAGTCATCGCCGGTGAAAATTTTGGGCATGGGTTTGCCGGACTTCGTAATCATTTCCCGGGCTGTCGTTAACATCCTGTCGCTGATATCGCAGATTGCAACAACCTCAACATCGGCTCTTCTAAGTGCCAGATCCAGGTGGTTCTGTCCCCTTAGTCCGACACCAACGAAGGCGAGTCTGACTTTTTTCGCATTTCTACTACCTGCCAGCAGTCCGCTTCCCGGAAGGATAGCCAGACCCGCAGCGGCCAGCGTAGTATTTTTTACAAAGGATCTCCTTTTCATTGCAATTCGTTTTGTTGCATTCAATGCCTGAAATTAAGTATAGTGCAGCATCGAAAAAAACAACAAACGATTGCGCTTTTTTGGATTTTTTTATGAAAACGATTGATATAGCGGCTAATGTATCCGATCGCCCCTTATTTCCGACGAATCAAGGAGTTCCGCTTCAAAACGAAGCCATTCTTTCCAGCGGTTCCGGACCAGTTCCTTGTCGAGATAATGCTCGGCCAAATCAATGAATAAGGTATAGTGTCCGGCCTCACTCTCCATGAAGCGGCGGTAGAATTTTCGCATGTAGGGATCGTCCAACCCTTCACTCAGCCGCTTGAATCGTTCACAGCTTCTCGCTTCAATCATGGCCATGAGCAGGAGCTTGTCCAGAAAACGCAGATCCGGATGCCCACCTTTCGTCTGGAATCCGATCAGGCCATTTACGTAAATGTCCTTTCGTTGACGCCCCAACTTCAAACCTCTTTTCTTCAGTTCGGCAAGCACCAACCGGAAATGTCCCCATTCCTCCGTTACTACCGGGGCCAATTCTGCCACCAGTCTTTCCTTTTCCGGATACCATTGGATGATGGAAATACAGGTAGTGGCGGCTTTCTGCTCGCAATAGGCATGGTCGGTGAGGATGGCCTCCATCGAAATGCCCGCCAGGTCAACCCATCTCGGGTCGGTGGGCAGTTGAAGGCCAAGAATATTCTTTACGTCTTCTGCATTGTTTTCCATGGCCCAAAGATAAACCCGTTTTCGCATTCCCGTTTTCAGCCGGCCGGAGCATTGGCAAATGTCAAAAAAACTGGAATTTCCAGAAAACCTGGAACCATGTTCCTTGAAATTCCAGAAAACCTGGCATTTTTCCAGGGGTTGCCTTCGCTGCGCGACAGGAACAATATTTTTTTATTTAGTCGTCTGCACCGCTCTTCCCGGCACCGGTTGCGGCGCTCCGTTCAGGGTTCTGTCCGCTGCCCGGCCCTTCGATTTTCCCCAAACACTGTCGCAGAGCGGGAATGCCGCGACAGGCTGCACCGCCAGGCATTCTCCACTTTCCGCATACTGGATCGCTTCGGGCAGAGTCCCCGCCATTACGCGACACAAGCGTTATCGCAAGAGACTTCTTCCGTCATTGCACGCCACTCCGCCCATCGTTGCGGGCCCAGTTCCCCTCCCGTCATTGCGGGCTCCTTCCCCTCACTTCATTGTGAGCCTCTTCTCCTCCCGTCATTGCGAGCCGAAGGCGAAGCAATCCAGGAAAAAAACAAATGGACGCCCCATCGTGCACCAACACCTGCATTTCGCGAACTTCCGCAGAAGCATGCCGGTTGGCCCTGGCGGATTTGGGCCGGAATATTTCCATTTTTCAACAAATTTCAGTATCTTAATGAGTTAGGGCTGTCCCAAAACGGTCGGCATGCACTAGTTTTGTAACTTGTATTCAAGAAGAATTACGCATTATGAGAATAGTACCATTTCTGATCAGTGGTGTGGTTACGGCAGGTTTGATTACGGCGCTCAATGTACGGTGGAATGCCGGCGGAACAGAAACCCCGAGGATGGGACAGTTCCTCAGCCCCCAGCACGGATTCTGGCAGAACGCCGAATCCCTCCAAACCGACTACTCGGCGGAGCTTCGACTTCCGGGAATCCAGTCGGGAACCAGCGTCTACTTCGATGAGCGGATGGTGCCTCATATTTTCGCGGAAAATGAAGCCGATGCCTATTTCGTGCAGGGATTCCTGCACGCCAAATTCCGACTCTGGCAAATGGAGTTTCAAACCCATGCTGCCGCAGGGCGTTTGTCGGAAGTCCTGGGGGCTGGTGCCGACAGCGTCTACCTTAATTACGATCGCCAGATGCGGCGCCTCGGCATGATCAGCGCTGCTGAAACGGCCGTAAAGGAAATGGAAAAGGATCCGCTGTCCAAATCGATGTGCGATGCCTACACTGCCGGTGTTAATGCCTACCTCCAACAGGTTCCGCTAAGCCAGCTTCCGCTGGAATACAAACTGCTCGACTATCAACCGGAGCCCTGGACCAACCTCAAGACGGCCCTGCTCATCAAATACATGAGCCATGATCTTACCGGCGATGAACACGATTTTGAACTGACCAATGCCCGAAACGTATTCAGTCCGGAAGACTTTTCCAAACTCTATCCAACCCGTCCGGATTCACTGGATCCCATCATTCCCCGGGGTACCTGGTTCGGCGCGCCGGCTGTTCTGCCGCAGGCACCCGAAAACGTCGATTCGCTCTACCTCTGGGGAGAGGGGAACATTGCGGTTTCGGCCACCAAACCGGACCGCGACAACGGCAGCAACAACTGGGCTGTAGCCGGTGCGAAAACCGCCAGTGGTAGCCCCATCCTCTGCAACGACCCGCATCTCAGCCTGAGCCTCCCCTCCATCTGGTTCGAAGTGCAACTGACAACACCTACCACATCTGTTTACGGTGTCAGCCTGCCCGGAGCGCCCGGAGTGGTGATCGGCTTCAACGAAAACTGCTCCTGGGGCTTAACCAACGCGGCCCGCGACGTAAAGGACTATTATGAAATTGAATTCCGCGACGACTCACGAACCAATTACCTCTTCCAGGATCAATGGCTCGTGGCCGACCAACGGATAGAAGCCATTCAGGTTCGTGGCGGTTCCACTTTCTACGATACGGTTGCGTACACTCTATTTGGTCCGGTTATCTATGATCAAAACTTCCGTGGCGACAAACAGGGTGCGGCCGGAAAAAATTATGCCCTTCGTTGGACGGCCCACGATCCCTCCAATGATCTTCTGTTCTACTACAAGCTGAACCGGGCCACCAATTATGAAGATTATGTGGACGCGCTTCAGTACTGTTCGACACCAGGTCAGAACTTTGCCTTCGCCACCAAAACCGGAGATATCGCCATCTGGCAGCAGGGACGTTTTCCGGCCAAATGGAAACGCCAGGGCGATTTTGTTATGAAAGGCACCGACAGCAGCTTTATGTGGCAGGGAATTATTCCCCATGTCGAAAATCCGCATATCCACAATCCTGAGCGCGGGTTTGTGAGCAGCGCCAACCAGAATCCCGTCGATTCCACTTATCCCTATTATATCGGAGGACTGTACGATCTCTACCGCGGTAAGCTGATAAACCGCAGATTGGAACAGATGCAGGGGATCACCGTGGAAGACATGATGAATCTTCAGAAGGAAAACCATAACCTCTTTGCCGAAACGGCCATGCCGGTTCTCCTGAACAATATTGCCGATTCACTGCTCGATGCGGATGGACATCGTTTCCTCAACAAGGTGAGGGAATGGAATCTCCGCAACGATGCCGATGAGGAAGGGGCCACCATCTTCGACCGCTGGTTTGCCAAACTGGAATATCTGGTTTGGAACGATGAGTTTAAGAAGATTTCCGGGGTTTATGCTTTTCCGGAACCCTACACCCTTATTGAGGCGCTGATCCGCGACACTGCATTCCATTTTGTGGATGATATTTCTACTCCCGAAGTGGAAACCCTTCCGGAAATCGTTACCCGTGCGTTTGTTGCTGCCGTAACCGAATGTAAGGAACTGGAAGCTCAGGGCATGCTGGCCTGGGGCAAACAAAAGGACAGCGGAATCCGGCACCTGCTGCGTATTCCCGCGCTGAGCCGTTTGCATCTCAACCTCGGCGGTGGGCGCCACATCATCAACGCCCTGAAGCAGTACCACGGACCGAGCTGGAAAATGGTGGTGGAACTGACCGCCCAAACCAATGCCCATGGCATTTTCCCGGGGGGACAGAACGGTAATCCGGGCAGTGTGTACTACGACAATTTTGTTGACGACTGGGCCCGTGGAAACTATTATCAGCTTTGGCTGATGAAGAAATCCGAACGAAACGACCCGAGAATCAGGGCCGTCATCCAATTTCAACCTCAGGCCTAACTTAACCCGAACAGACTATGAAGTTTATTGTTGCTACGCTGCTGATGATGTTGCTGGCTTTTGTCAGCGGTTTGTACTTCCCCTGGTGGGTATTTGCCATTCCGGTATTGATCGTTGCCGCATTGGTGCATCAGAAACCCTGGAAGGCTTTTTTGGCCGGCTTTATTGCGCTTGCACTGCTTTGGGGAGGCATGGCCCTCTTTATCGACATCAACAACAACGGAATTCTTTCTACCCGTGTAGCCGGGATATTTATGGAGGGACTGTCACCGATGGTTCTGACGATCGCCACCGCCCTTATTGGCGGTCTGATCGGCGGTTTTGCTGCACTTACAGGTAGCTATCTTCGTAAAAGCTAGGCCATCAGCCGATTTTGCCGTACCTTTGCGCCGTTAGAAATTTTGTTCACCAGGCAAGTGTCCTTAAAATTTTCTGAAAAAATGGGCGTCTTACACAACCGGGTTTCCCAGGAGGAACTCAAAAGACGGCTGTACGAAGAAAAAGAACCGCGTACAACCGTTTCATTCTACTGCTATTTTCCGATCAGCGATCCCAAGGCTTTTCGTGACGAACTCTACCGCAATTTATTTGAACTGAAGGTGTTTGGCCGCATCTACGTGGCACACGAGGGAATCAATGCGCAGATCTCCGTTCCGGCTTCCAATTTTGAAGCCATGAAACAGTATCTCTACAGTATTCCCCCGCTGAACCATCTTCGTTTGAACATTGCCGTTGATGACGACGGTAAATCGTTCTGGGTGCTGAAAGTGAAAGTGCGTGAAAAAATCGTGGCCGACGGTATTACCGATCCTACCTTCAACATGGAGAACAAAGGCAAATACGTTGACCCCGAAACCTTCAACAAACTCACCGAAGATCCCGACACCATTGTAGTGGACATGCGTAACCACTACGAATATGAAGTCGGTCATTTTGAAAAGGCCATCGAAGTGCCCAGCGACACTTTCCGCGAGCAACTACCGATGGCGGTGGAAATGTTGAACGACAAGAAAGACCGCAATATCATCATGTATTGCACAGGCGGTATCCGCTGTGAAAAGGCCAGCGCCTATATGCTGCACCACGGGTTTAAAAATGTATTCCATCTGGAGGGAGGTATCATCAACTACGCCAATAAGGTGAAGGAGCTGGGACTCCCCAACAAATTCCGTGGTAAAAACTTTGTATTTGACGACCGGCTCGGCGAACGTATCTCAGATGATATTATTGCCCATTGCCATCAGTGTGGTGAACCCTGCGATACGCACACCAACTGCGCCAACGAGGGTTGTCACCTGTTGTTTATCCAATGCGAAAAATGCCGGGAAAAATATCAGGGTTGCTGCAGCGAGGAATGTCATGAAATCATTCAGCTTCCCGAAGAAACCCAGCGCGAACTCCGTAAGGGCATCTCCAAGGGAACCATGGTATTCAATAAATCGAAGCACAGACTGCGTCCGCGCCTAAAAGACAAGAACAGCGTGAACACCTGATTGGAAAAGATAAAAAAGAAAAGCGGCCGGAATTTCCGACCGCTTTTTTATTTCTTCAGGTATTCTACTATTCGGTTGTAGGTTTCTTCTTCGCTCAGCGCTTCTGGAACAAATTGTTCGCCGATTACCTGCTCGTAGAGTTCGATATAGCGTTGGGAGATGGTGGCGATCCATTCGTCGGTCATTTCCGGAACGGTTTGTCCTTCCTTGCCCATAAAATTGTTGGCGATCAGCCATTCCCGAACAAACTCCTTGCTCAGCTGCTTTTGTTTTTCGCCGGCGGCCTGTCTTTCTTCGTAACCTTCGGCGTAGAAGTAGCGGGAGGAGTCGGGTGTATGAATTTCATCCATCAGGTAGATGGTATCGCCGATTTTTCCAAATTCGTATTTGGTGTCTACCAGGATAAGACCGCGTTTGGCGGCAATTTCCTTACCTCTTGCAAAAAGAGCCAGAGTATATTTTTCGAGTTGTTTGTAATCTTCTTCGCTTACGATTCCGCGTGCAATAATTTCTTCACGTGAAATATCTTCGTCATGTCCAACTTCAGCCTTGGTAGAGGGCGTAATGATGGGAGTTGGGAAATAATCATTCTCCTTCAATCCCTCAGGCATGGCTACTCCGCAGAGTTCGCGTTTGCCGGAGGCGTAGGTACGCCAGGCATGACCTGTCAGATTTCCTCTAACGACCATCTCTACACGAAACGGAACACAGCGCCTGCCGATGGATACGTTGGGGGCAGGGGAGGCTTCGAGCCAATTCGGACAGATATCGGCCGTTGCCCTGAGCATATAGGCTGCGATTTGATTAAGCACCTGACCTTTGAAGGGGATGGGGCGGGGAAGGATAACATCAAATGCGGAGATTCTGTCTGAGGCAATCATCACCAACCGATCCTCTCCGATTGAATACACATCTCTAACTTTACCCTGGTAAAAAGCTGTTTGGCCTGGAAATGAAAATTTACTCATGGCGCGAAGTTATACTACCTTTGCAAATGCCCCAAAAAATCCCCTAATCTCCATGTAATCAGGGATTTTTGGATAAAAATTTTTTTTACCCGGTGAACTAATCTAAATTGAGGGTAACGATCCGACTAACCAAAAACTACTCTTATGTCGATGTGCTGCCGTCCAATCATTCTGATGCTGCTTGCCCTCATTTTTTCGGTATCAGCCTATTCTCAGTCCGTTACAGTTACCGGTAAAGTTAAAAACAGTAGTGGCGAAACCCTCTACGCATCCGTGCTCGTAAAAGGTACAACAGGTTCAGGAACCTTCACCGATGAACACGGGAATTTTAAACTTACCACCACCGAAAAACTGCCCTTCCGGCTCGTCATTTCTTCGGTGGGTTACGTCACACAGGAGGTTGCCATTACTTCCAACAACCAGATTATTTCCGTTGAACTTGTTCTTGGTAATAATATTGGCCAGGAGGTGGTGGTATCTGCTTCCCGCTTGCCGGAACGTATTCTGGAATCGCCCGTTACCGTTGAGCGGGTAGGTGCAGCCACCATCCGGAATATGCCGGCTCCCAATTTCTACGAAGGTATGGCTAACCTGAAAGGTGTGGACATCAACACGTCCAGTTTGACCTTCCGGACCCTGAGTACCCGTGGCTTCAACGGAAGTGGTAACCTGCGGTTTAACCAGTTTGTTGACGGAATGGACAACCAGGCTCCCGGTCTGAATTTCTCGGTAGGTAATGTTATCGGGATGACCGAACTGGATGTAGAAAGTGTAGAGCTGCTGTCCGGTGCCTCTTCTGCGCTTTACGGTTCGGGGGGGATGAATGGAACCCTGCTCATGAACAGCAAAAACCCCTTCCGTCATCAGGGCCTCAGCTTCCAGATCAAGCAGGGGATCATGCATACCGACGGAAGCCAGCGCAGTCCCTCGCCCTATTACGACTGGGCCGTACGTTACGGCAAGAGCTTCAAGGAAAAATTTGCCTTTAAGGTTTCGGCACAATACGTCCAGGCCAAGGACTGGCAGGCCGAAGACTACAGGAACCTTTCGCGTAACAACGTATTCAGCCAGCTCAAGAACGGCGACCGGGCAACCGATCCCAACTACGATGGGGTAAACGTGTACGGCGATCAGGTATCGCTGAATATCCGCGGTTTGACAAGTCTTTTGGTGGAGGGCGCAAGAAGCCAGTTCATTGAGGGCTATCGGCAGGCCTATGGATCCGATCCGGCGGAATCCGTGGTACTTGACTTCCTCACCACGGATCCAACGGTAGCCCCCTTTTATCAGGGACTTCAGTCCGGTCTGATTCCGGACCAGAATGTTTCCCGCACCGGATACGATGAAAAGGACGTGGTAGATTATGGAACCTACAACCTCAAACTCAGCGGTGGTGTTTACTATCGTCTCCGAAAGGACATCGAAGCTTCACTGGTGGGTTATTGGGGTACCGGTACGACGGTGTACACCGGTCTCGACCGATATTCGCTCCGTAACCTGAAAATCGGACAATATAAACTCGAAGTTAAAGGCACCAACTGGTTTGTACGGGCCTACACTACGCAGGAAAATGCCGGTGAGTCGTACAACACCACCGCTCTTGCCTCCTATATCAACGAGGCCTGGAAACCCAGCCTGGACCTTGCCAATCTGGCGGGCTCCTGGTATCCCCAGTATATCGGCGCCTATATGCAGGCGGTAAGTCTGGCTGCTCCGGATCCACATGGTGCAGCACGGGCTTTTGCTGATCAGGGCCGTTACCTGCCGGGCTCCGACGCCTACCTGGCCCGATTCGACAGCCTGAGGGCCATTCCGATTTCACGGGGTGGTGCGTTGTTCAAGGACAAGTCCGATCTCTGGCAATACGATGGTCAGGTCAACCTGTCTCAATATGTTCCCTTCATGGAAGTTCTCGTTGGCGGAAACTATCGTCAGTTTGTGCTGAATTCCGAAGGAACGCTGTTTGACGATGCCGACGGGCCCGTTAAAATCGACGAATACGGTGCATTCGTTCAGCTGCAAAAGCGCCTGTTCAGGGATGTACTGAAACTTACCGGTTCCGTACGTTACGACAAGAGCATGAACTTCAAGGGAAGATTCACACCTCGGATCTCTGCGGTGATTAAGGTTGCGGAAGACAATAATATCCGTGCCAGCTATCAGCAGGCCTATCGTTTTGCATCTACACAGAACCAATATATCGATCTGTTGTCGGGGAGTACACGCCTGATCGGGGGGATCGAATCCTTCCAGGATAAATACAACCTTAAAACCAACCGCGCCTACACGGTTGCCAGCGTAGCCAAATTCCGTCAGACCCTCAACCCGGACGATCTGGTTTACGATGTGTTTACACCGATCAATGCAGAAACGTCAAACTCCTGGGAACTTGGTTACAAAGGGCTTTTCGAAAAGAAACTCCTGGTAGATGTTTACGGTTATTATTCCCGATACAACAATTTCGTGGCCAACAAGGCCATTGTTCAGCCCACAGAACCCGGCCCGGGTGGATACACTTCACTGGTGGCGGGAACGGCCACCAACTATGCCTATCCGGTGAATGTAGACAATCCGGTTAACTCCATCGGCTACGGTATCGGCTTCGAATACCGCCTCCATAAGGGATATGTGCTGAACGGAAATTTTGCCAGCGATGACCTCAGCAATGTTCCTGAGGATGAAATCACTTTTTTCAATGCTCCGAAATATCGCTTCAACATCGGCATCGGTAACCCAGACGTTGTGAAAGGATTGGGATTTAATCTGGTGTACCGTTGGCAGGATAAGATCTTCTGGGAAGGTACATTCGGTACCGGAAATATCCCTGCGTACAGCACGATTGATGCGCAAATCAGCTATCGGGTTCCGAACACCAAAAACCTCTTTAAGATCGGCGCTTCCAATCTGCTGAACCATTATTACAACAGCTCATTCGGAAACCCCGCAGTAGGCGGTCTGTACTACGTAAGTTTCGGGTATAATATCTTCTAGTGAAATCGGGTTGATTAAAATAGAAAGCCTCGGTTGGATAGAACAACCGAGGCTTTTTGTTGGTGACGATGAGTGTATCTTAAACGTTAAAGCGGAAGTGCATGATGTCGCCGTCTTTAACAATATATTCCTTTCCTTCAATCCGGAGTTTGCCGTTTTCGCGGCAGGCAGCTTCGGATCCGTATTTTACGAAGTCTTCGTAGGCAATTACTTCAGCCTTGATAAATCCTTTTTCGAAATCGGTATGGATTACGCCGGCCGCCTGGGGTGCTTTCCAGCCTTCGAGGATGGTCCATGCCCGAACTTCCTGAACCCCGGCAGTGAAATAGGTCTGCAGTTTCAGGAGTTTGTAAACGGAGTGAATCATTTTATCCAGGGCGGGCTCGGTCATCTGGTATTCTTCCATAAACATCTGCTTGTCCTCCGGATTTTCGATTTCCGCGATCTGGGCCTCGATATTGTTGCACATTACGATAACCTCTGCGTCTTCATCCTTGACGGCTTCCTTCAGCATTTCGGAGTATTTGTTTCCGGTATGCATGCTGGCTTCATCCACGTTGGCCACGTAAAGAACACGTTTTTCGGTTAGGAGGAACAGGTCGGCAATAGCGGTGCGTTCTTCTTTTTCCAAACCGAGCGAACGGATGCTTTTTCCTTGTTCGAGGTGGGCTTTACAACGCTGAAGAATTTCAAATTCGGCGCGGGCCTTGGGATCGTTTTTCGCGATTTTCTCCACACGCTGCATTTTTTTCTCAACGCTTTCCAGGTCTTTCAGCTGCAGTTCGGTATCGATGATTTCTTTGTCGCCCACGGGGTTAATGGCCCCTTCTTCGCGCAGGATGTTTTCGTCTTCGAAACAACGGATTACGTGAACAATGGCGTCGACTTCGCGGATATTGCCGAGGAATTTGTTTCCAAGACCTTCACCCTTGCTGGCACCTTTTACCAGACCCGCGATATCCACGATTTCGATCTGGGTAGGTACTACGCGGTTGGGCTGAACCAGTTCTTCCAGCTTTTTCAAGCGGGGATCCGGAACGTCTACCAATCCCACGTTGGGATCGATGGTACAAAACCGGTAGTTGCTGGCCTGAGCTTTTGCGCTGTTGCTCACGGCATTAAATAAGGTTGATTTTCCTACATTCGGTAATCCGACAATTCCTGCTTGTAAAGCCATTTTCTTGATTTTTTTAAGAAACGGTCGCAAAGATAGGTTTTTCCCCTAATTTCCGGTTTCAATACCTATATCTGTATGGCGCTCAATTATGTTTGGCTGGCTTTTTTCCTGATCGCATTTCTGGTAGCCCTGATCCGCCTGTTTATGGGCGATACCCAGATTTTTTCCCAGATTATGACGGGGATCTTCGACAGTGCCAGAACCGGTTTTGATATTTCCATCGGATTGGTGGGCATGATGACGCTTTGGCTGGGTATCATGAAAATCGGCGAGAGGGCTGGTATGATACAGGTATTTTCCAGGGCTGTGGCCCCCTTTTTCCGCAAACTTTTTCCATCCATACCACCCGGACATCCAGCCAACGGGTCGATCATGATGAACTTCTCGGCTAACATGCTGGGGCTCGACAATGCGGCGACACCTCTCGGACTCAAAGCCATGAAGGAGCTTCAGGAGATCAATCCCGAAAAGGAAACCGCCAGCAACGCCCAGATCATGTTTCTGGTACTGAACACGGCCGGTATAACGCTGATCCCGACTTCGGTTATTGCCATCCGTCAGAGCATGGCCATCGAGCAGGGACTAACCGGTTTCAACCCGGCCGACATCTTTCTGCCAACGCTGATCGGCACCTTTGTGTCCTTTGTTTCCGGTATGATTGCCGTGGCTGTTTATCAGCGCATCAACCTTTTCAGGGGACCCATCTTCGCTTTTGTTGGTGGTTTCTGTGCCATTATGGCCATCCTCTTCCTGTGGCTGCGCCAATATTCTCCGGAAGACATGGCGTTGTACATTGGGCTGCTGGGCAGTCTTATCATTTTCTCCATCATTATTTCCTTTCTGGTCATGGGACTGATCCGCAGGATCAATGTTTACGAAGCTTTTATTGAAGGAGCGAAGGATGGGTTTCAGACGGCCATCACCATTATTCCCTATCTCATCGCCATTCTGGTGGCGATCAGTGCCTTCCGCACAACCGGATGTATGGATTATATCGTTAATGGAATCGGCTATTTTGTAGCCGCGATGGGACTGGATACCGCTTTTGTACCCGTTTTACCGGTGGGACTGATGAAGACATTGAGCGGAGGAGGAGCGCGCGGACTGATGGTGGATGTGATGAAGGAATACGGAGTGGATTCGTTTCAGGGTTATCTGGCATCCATTATTCAGGGCTCTACGGAAACCACTTTTTATGTGTTGGCCGTTTACTTCGGAAGTGTCAACATTAAGAAGACCCGGTACGCATTAACCTGCGGCCTCATCGCCGATCTGGTGGGGTTGGTTGCGGCCATTATCATTGCCTACCTCACCTTTGCGGGTTCCAGGTAGGGCCGGGCGGGCAACGTAATATTGATAAGTGTAAAAAATACACTTATTCTTCGTGCTTTTCAGAAAAATATCGGAATATTGGGTCAGGCCGGGTTTCTCCACAGTACCTGTACGGTTTCGCGGCTTTGCTGGCGCAGGATAACGTCCTGACCGGCGGTAAGTTTCGCGAGTGTGGGTTCGTCGTAGTGGCGTACGGTGAGCAGGGTCAGATTTTTTTCTACCAATACGTCGAACCATTTGCCGGCTTCGAGGGCAAGTTGCTGCAGTTTTTCACCCGAATCGTCCATACAGCATACGAAGCTGATGGCACCGTTTTGCGTAAGATTGGGCCGCAGTTGATGTTCGCTCAGCAGCTGATAGAAGGCAGCCAGTGGTTTTTCGCCCACAAAGGAAAAATCCTTCGAATTAAGCCGTAGAAGTGCCTGGTGTTGTTTGAGAATGATAACCGGTGGTAGTCCGGATACCGGACGCTTGCGTATGTTGGTGCCCTCCTGGTGCGGGTCCAGGAAGCTCTTTACAAACAGGGGGATGCCTTTATTCTGAAGAGGTTTTATGGTTTTGGGGTGGATCACCTGTGCGCCATAATAGGCCATTTCGATAACTTCCCGGTAGTTAAGTTCCGTCAGCAGCTGTGCGTCGGGGAAGGCCTTGGGGTCGGCGCTCATTACGCCGGCGACATCCTTCCAGATGGTCAGGTTTTCTGCGTCAAGCAGGTTGGCGAATACTGCCGCGGTATAGTCGCTTCCCTCACGGCCCAGAGTAGTACTTTCATTATCGGAAGTAGCGCCGATAAAGCCCTGTGTGAGTACAATCCCGTTGTTTTCGAGGGCGGGAGCCACCACCGCTTCCGTTTGGCGGGCGGTATATTCCCAGTCGATATTCCCCTCACGGAACCGGTTGTCCGTTCTAAGGATATCCCGAACGTCCAGCCAGGTATTGGTGATGCCCTCTTCTTCCAGGAAAAAGTGAATGATGGTGGTCGACAGCAGCTCTCCGGTACATACGATCTGGTCGTAATAATAGTCGAAATCCCGTACCGGTGTATCGTGGAGCAGCCATTCCACTTCGGTGAAGATATTGATCAGCTGTTCTTCGGCGGCCAGCCAGGTTTTTACAAGCAGGTATTTGGCAGTGGTGATATGGTTTTGCTTCACCACGTCGAAGAGTTTCAGCGCATCCTCCCGACGCCCCTCAAAAAACGCTTCCGCAACCTTTTCCAGGGCATTCGTGGTTTTGCCCATGGCCGAGATAACGATTAACAGGGGCTGGTCAGGAAAATTGCTGAGAATGCCGGGGAGGGCCTTGATCCGGTCGGTAGAATTTACGCTGGCGCCGCCAAATTTGAATACTTGCATAATCTTGGGTTCGGGGCGCAAATTAGGGAATCGGAGTACAAGGTTGAAAAAAAACGTGTAGGTTTGCCCCCAAACTTAATTTTCAGGTATGAGTTTTAACCGAAAAGTCCTCACGCTGGATGAATTCACGATCCAGGAACTTAGAAATTTCCCCGCTGCAACGGGCGAACTGAGCGGACTCCTCCGCGATATCGGCCTGGCCGCAAAGCGTGTAAATGTTGAAGTCAACAAGGCCGGTTTGGTCGATATCCTCGGCGACCACGGTTCTGTAAACGTTCAGGGTGAAGATGTAAAAAAACTTGACGTATTTGCCAACAACCAGTTCATCGGAGTTCTCCGTCACGGCATCAGCTGCGCCGGCCTCGGAAGCGAAGAAAACGACGACATCGTGGTTTTCGACGATGAAGTGAGCAACAACTCCAAATACGTAGTCCTAATTGACCCCCTCGATGGAAGCGGAAACATCGATGTTAACGTATCCATCGGTACAATTTTCAGCATCTACAGAAGAATTTCCCCCACCGGTACACCTGTAACCCGCGAAGACTTCCTTCAGCCCGGAAAATATCAGGTAGCGGCGGGTTATATCATCTACGGTTCTTCAACCATGATGGTGTATGCTACCAAACGCGGTGTTAACGGCTTTACCCTCGATCCTTCGATCGGAGAATTCTGCCTCAGCCACCCCGATCTCAAATGTCCGGAGCATGGAAAATTCTATTCCGTAAACCACGGAAATTATTTCCAGTACTCAGATGAAGTGAAAAAATACATTACCAACTGTCAGCAGAAAACGGTTGAAACCGGGGGGCCGTACACCCAGCGTTATATCGGAAGTATGGTTGCCGATGTACACCGCAACCTCATCAAGGGCGGTATCTTCATGTACCCCGGAACCACCGATAAACCTAAGGGAAAGTTAAGGTTGCTGTACGAATGTAATCCCTTTGCCTTTATCGTTGAAAAGGCCGGAGGTCGTGCAACCAACGGTCAGATGCGGATTCTCGACATCAAACCGGAAGAACTTCACCAGCGTACACCATTCTTTGTGGGCAGCTCCGCAATGATGGATGAACTGGATACCTTTCTGAAATAAGAATTTCCCTTCCCTTTCCTTTGGTACAGAAATTGAACCAATCCGGAAAAGCTTATACGATGAAAAGATTTATTACCGGAGTCGTTTGTGCGGCACTCTTAACCATTGGTTTGGCGTGTACACCAACGGCTTCGGTTTCGGAAGGACAACGTGCAGGTACGACGACGGCTGGGCTGGAGAAGATGGAAGCCGAGATCCTCAAACTGATCAACAAGCACCGCACAGGAAAAGGATTGAATGCCCTTACGGCCCATGCAGCCATGGCTACGGTTGCTGCAGAACACAGCTCTAATATGGCTAAACGCAAAACCGCTTTCGGGCACGACGGTTTTGATGCACGCGTGAAGAAAATTTCGGCATCCACCGGAACCCTGAAAGCCTGGGCCGAAAATGTGGCCCGCGGGCAGATTTCGGCAAAGGAAGTGGTTAACGGATGGCTGAACAGCCCCGGTCACCGGAAAAACATAGAAGGTAACTACAACCTCACCGGAATCGGTGTTGTGGCCGGCAAAAACGGCGAACTGTTCTTCACTCAAATTTTCGGACTAAAGTAAATCAGGATATGAATAACCTACCGGAACCCATCATCAGGGTTGAGCATTTGGTAAAGAAATACGGCGATTTTACAGCCGTTAACGATATCAGCTTTACCGTGCAGCGGGGTGAGATATTCGGATTGCTGGGGCCCAACGGTGCCGGAAAATCGACCACACTGGAAATCCTTGAAACCCTGCGCAACAAAACCTCGGGCTCCGTTTGGGTGAAGGGGCTTAATCTGGAAACCCAGGCCGCCGATATCAAAAAAATCATCGGCGTGCAGTTACAAAGCAGCGGCTACTATCCCAATCTTACTCTTACCGAGCTGATAGCTCTTTTTTCCGGTCTTTACAATCAGCCCATTGATCCCCAGCAACTGCTCGAAAAGGTTCAGCTTCGCGATAAGGCCCGGGCAAAGTTCAAGGAACTCAGCGGAGGGCAGAAACAGCGGTTTTCCATCGCCACCACACTGATCAATAAACCCGAGATCATTTTTCTGGACGAACCGACTACCGGTTTGGATCCGCAGGCCAGGCGAAATCTCTGGAACCTGATCCACGATATCCGCGACGCTGGTACAACGGTAATTATCACCACCCATTATATGGATGAGGCGGAAATCCTTTGCGACCGTGTAGCCATCATGGACGCGGGAAAAATTATCGCCATCGCTTCTCCGGATGCCCTGATTGATGAGCTGGTGGCCAGCGGATTCGAACGTCCGAAGGAAGTGAAAAAAGCCAATCTCGAAGATGTATTTATTCACCTCACCGGTAAAGCGCTGAGGGAAGATTAGCAATCCGGTAAATGAAAATTGTACAGTTTACCATCCCCATTACCGAAACCGGTTCTGTTGTGGTTCAGCACGACAGGCTGCCATTTTTTTACAATTACCTGCACCGGCACGAAGAGCAGCAGATTACCCTGATCATAAAAGGCGAGGGCGTACTGATTGCCGGGAATTATACCCAAACCTTTCAGCCCGGGAATATTTTTGTCATCGGCGAAAATCAGCCGCATATTCTGAAATCGGATCCGCACTATTTTCAGGATCCCACAGCCGATGCCGCAGAAGCCATTCATATCTTCATCGATCCCCATAAACGCCTGGCCGATTTGCTTCGTATTCCGGAAATGGCGGGCATCAAACGCTTTCTCGACAATACCGGTGGTGGGCTGCAGATGCCGGATTCCTTCACTTCCGAAGCGGAACATTTCATCCGTAAGATTTCTGCGGAAGAAGGACTGGAACGACTGACGGCCTTTATTCAGCTGATGCAGTTCTGCTCCGCCAGAGTAACCGGCTGGAAATCACTGTCGACCGGCTTTTCGGCGGCCAGCTTCTCCGATACGGAAGGCATGCGTATGAATGATATCTTCCATTACACCATGGAGCATTTTCATGAAGACATCTCGCTTCAGCAGATTGCAGACGTTTCCCATCTTACCATTCATGCATTCTGCAAGTATTTCAAGAAGCATACACGCAAAACCTATGTGGAATTTCTGAACGAGATCAGAATTAACGAGGCCTGCAAACGGATTCTGTCCAATCAATTTGATTCCATCGCGGCCGTAGCATTTTCGACCGGATTCAACAACACCATTACCTTTAACCGGGTGTTCAAGAAGGTTGTTGGTATGTCGCCCACTGCGTATATCCGGCACTACCGGAAGAAGCTCAAATACTGATAAAAGTCATAGTAAGTTTCTGTTCTCCGTTTTTATCTTTCGGCCGCTAAACCCCAACGCTATGCCGAAACATTTACTGTTTTGCCTGATCATGCTGTGTCAGGCTTTCCCCTCATTCGCACAGAAAAGAACCATTACAGGCCGTGTTACCGACTCTTCCGGTCAGGCCATTTCCGGTGCCAGTGTCATGATCCGCGGGGCAAACCGCGGGGTACAGGTTAACGCCGACGGTCACTTTTCGCTGACCGTCCGCAACAACGATCAACACTTGATCGTATCGTCGGTTGGTTTCCGGGAGAGGACTATTTCGGTTACCGCTACCCTCTATTATGAAATTGTTCTCGACAGGGCGGTCGAAGAAATGGAGCCGGTAGTCCTTACATCCTATGGAACCATCCATCGCAAAAGGTTTACGGGTTCTGCATCCGTAATCACCAACGATCGGATTCGGAATCTTCAGGCCACAACGGTTTTGGCCCTGATACAGGGAAATGCCCCGGGGGTGTACAGTTCTGCCGTTACCGGACAACCCGGGGAGGATCCGGTGGTGCGCATCCGTGGAATCGGTTCGGAGCTGGCCGGCAATGACCCCTTGGTCATTATCGACGGCGCCCCCTTCGACGGATCGATAAATATGATTAATCCCACCGATATTGAAAACATCACCATCCTCAGGGACGCGGTGACGACAGCCATGTATGGTGCGCGGGGGGCGAACGGAATCATTCAACTCACCACCAAATCCGGAATCGGAAAACCCAGGATGAATATCTCGGCTCTAACGGGTATCACTACTCAGGCGGTACCGCAATACCCTACAATCCGGGATGCAAAAACCCTTATGGAGCTCACCTGGGAAGCGCTGCGGAACGATGCGAAATACTTCAATCCTTCGCGTATTACCGGAGGTGGATATTCCAGTGCAGAGGAATATGCAACAAAAGAGTTGGTTAATCAGCTCGTTTACAATCCTTACGGTCCCGCATACCCGAACCCTGTGGGATTGGACGGAAAACTGGTTGAAGGCGCCGTACCCCTTTGGGAAGACGACTGGCATGGCGCAGTGGTGCGTAGGGGCCGGCGCTCCGAACTAAACCTGAACATTTCCGGGTCGGATCGGGAGAAGATAACATCCTATTTTATTTCCGGTGGTTACGTGCAGGATGAAGGTATCCTCAGGGAGTCGGCTTTCAAGCGGTATTCGGGAAGAATAAACCTGGAAACCACTCCCGCAGCTTGGTTCCGAACGGGTTTGAACCTAACCGCGGCGTATTCCCATCAGAATTATCCGCTTCAATATGGACGGGACGCAGAACAGGCGGCGTCGCCCGGTATGGGGGCGGCGAGAAGAATGTCGGCTATTTTCCCCATTTACCTGCGTGATCCGGACACAGGAGAATTCCTGCGTGAGGCAAATGGGCATCTGATCCATGATTTTGGCAACAACAATCCGTTCTTATTGCGGGATCGGCCGGCTTTTGTTGGACAGAATCCGGTGCTCGGGCTTGGAAAGAATCCGAATATCTATGAGCGATTACTGGGCACCGGTAATGTTTTCGGTGAGTTATCCCTGAATGCAACGCTGAGATTCCGTTCGCAATATTCCCTGTCGTACAACCATCAAACCAATAACCGCTTCAACAGTCCCTTTTTCGGTGATGGAGCCGGCTATGGCGGCGGCAGTTCGAGGGAGATCATCCTGCGCAGCAGTCAGACCTTTACCAACCTTTTCCTGTTTGATAAGACAGTCGGAAGCATTCACCATTTTAACCTGACGGCAGGGATGGAAGCGTACCGTTACAAGATGGAATACACGCTGGCCGGCCGAAAGGGTTTTATTTTCGATAGTCCGATCCAGCCTTCTTACGGAACCCTTTCTTCGGCAGAAGGAGTGGCCAATGAAGGGCGAATTGAAAGCTTTCTGAGCAACCTGCGATACGATTGGGGTGAGAAATATCATTTTTCTGCATCATTAAGACGCGACGGTTCAAGCCGATTTGCCCCGGGTAGCCGATGGGGAACATTCTGGTCTGCCGGATTCGCGTGGAGTATAGACAGGGAAGATTTTCTGAACAAACCGAATTTTCTCAACAGTTTTAAATTCAAGTTCAGCTACGGTTCAACGGGAAACGAAAATCTGCCCGGTTCTTTTCCTTACGCTGGAGCATACACGACGAACAGCAACACCATCATCGGCGGAATCAGCGGCATTTACACATCGGCCGCCGCCAATCCTGATCTCACCTGGGAGAAAAACCGTCATTTTGAAACCGGTGTCGAATTCGATCTTTTTACGGGTAGCCGTTTTTCCGGTGCTCTGGTTTATTTTAACCGTACAACCGAGGATCTCCTGGGGTATCAACCGCTACCTCCGTCGATCGGATATTCTCATATAGCCGCGAATGTGGGTTCGGTGCGCAATCAGGGATTTGAGCTGGAATTGAGTTCGGTCAATATTCGGACACAACGGCTGGAATGGAAGACAGGCGTCAATCTTACCCGCCTCAGGAATGCGATTTTGGAGCTTCCGCCGGGAACCAGCTCGGTGCGGAAACCGGGCGATAGCTGGTTTGACGTGTACACAATCGAATTTGCGGGTATTGATCAGTCGACCGGACTGGAAACCTTCTACCGGAACAATACTGATGGAAACGGAACGGTGTTGGGGCGTGAAGTAACCACCGACCGGGGAGCCGCTACCCGCTACAATCTTGGCTCCATGATTCCGAAATACACCGGCGGCTTTTTCAGTACCCTTCAGTACAAAAATTTTGATCTGAGTTTGCTTCTTTCCTTTTTCCTTGGTGGCAAATATTACGCAACCACGTATTACGATCTGATGAATTTCGGCATAACAGGGCGAACGGTAAGTACCGATATCCTGAACCGTTGGCAGAGTCCGGACAGGCCCGGCGACGGGAATACACCCTTGCTTGCCGAATCGTCAACAACAGAACTGTCCAGTCGATTTGTGATTGATGGTTCGTATATGCGTGTACGTAATATCACGCTGGGGTTTACCGTTCCCGGACATTGGGTTTCCCAAACACCGTTCCGTTCGGTAAGGGCCTGTATAAGTTTTCAGAACCCGCTGACCTGGTTCTCCGGGCCGAAAGGCGCTGATCCGGAAACCGGCCCGGGCGGAAACAATGCTGCAACCAATACTACCGCCAACAAAACCCTTGCACTGGGAATCCATTTCAGTTTCTAAACCTTTTGCCATGAAGCGTTTTTTCAAAAATCCTGCTTTATTTGTGTTAATCGTTACATCCTGTTCCAAAAACTATCTCGACCAGCCCTTTCCCCAGGACGGCAGTTTGTCTGACAATGTTATTTTTTCCACGTACAAGGGCGCGGAAGCCGCTGTGGTCGGTTCGTATGGACTCCTGCGGTCCGAGAGTTTCAATTCCTACAACGGACTGAACAATGCGGTGACCATTGCCAACAAGGGAGTTAAGAGTGTGGTGGTCAATTTTGAGCTTAAGGGTAATGATCTTTATGTAGCCAGCAGCGTATATGCGCAGGAATGCAGTTGGAACGACAACGCACAGCAGGGGAGAGCCGCCTTCGGCACGAGAACCCTACAGATTTGGGATATGTTTTACCGCATCATCAACAATGCCAATGCAGCCATTGCCAATATTCCGCAGGTAAGGGATGCTTCTCCGGAAGTCAAATCCCAGCTCATTGCCGAAGCGAAGGCGCAGCGGGCCTACTGTTATTTCTGGCTGGCACGTATTTATCAATTCAGCTATTCCCGGAATCCCGATGCAGCGGCTGTACCGCTTTACACGGCTCCGGCAGGCCGCGACAGCAAGGGAAATCCCAGAGCTTCGCTCCGTGCCGTGTACGCACAGATAGTGGACGATTTGAATGAGGCTGTTTCCTTGTTGCCCGTTGAGCGCAGCGGAAAATTCCGGATCAACAAAAATGTTGCGCATGCGCTTCTTGCGCAGGTTTATCAGGAGATGGCGGGAAATACTGGAGGTCCGGAACTTTGGGAGAAGGCCCGTCAACATGCGGCTGCAGCGCGCCAGGGATATCCCCTGATGGACAATGCCGGATACCTCTCGGGTTTCAATTCCATTTCCAGCGGCGAATGGATCTGGGGATTGCCGGTGCCCGTCGAGCAATCGCTCAGCTACATGCATCCCATCTTTGCCTACTTCAATCCCGATAAAGGCTATGCGAAAAATGTATCGGTCAATGCTTCCTTTGCCGCATGCTTTCTTCCCGGCGATATCCGGAGATCGCAGATCTCACAAAGTTCGAACACGGCTCCCTGGAAAACACGCAAATATGTCTCATCTGCGGAATATGCCAACAGCTCCTACGGTGGCGGGGATATCCTTCTAATCCGTTCGGCGGAAATGATCCTTATCGAAGCGGAAGCGCTGGCCTGGATGAACAGCATTCCAGAAGCCATTGATCTGCTCTGGAGCATTCGCGGTACGCGGGTTCCGGGGCTCGAAAAAAATGTAAACCTTCCTTTGTCCATCACCAAAGAAGATCTGATTGAACAGATTCTTCTTGAACGAAGATGGGAGCTTTATGGCGAAATCGGCGTGGAATATTTCGACCTGAAGCGATTGCAGAAACCCTTGATCCGCGATGGCGATCATCCCTATAGGTTAACCATTCCGGCAAACGACAAACGTTGGCTGTTCCAGATACCCCAGGCCGAAATTGATGCCAACCCCAATATTGAACAGGCGGACCAGAATCCTTAAACAGGATTTCAGAATTGGTACCGATTGTTTAAAGAACGACGTGAAATCGGTTTGCTAACGATTGTTAGTTTTTGTATCTTTGGAACTTAATATTTATCCATGACGAAAAGAGAAGTATACATTCTTTCTGCCGTACGCACCCCGATGGGAAGCTTTGGCGGAACACTTAAAGATATCAGTGCAACCCAACTGGGTGCAGTGGCGATCAAAGGGGCCCTCGAAAAGGCCGGAATTGCTCCGGAAATGGTAAACGACGTGATCATGGGTTGTGTGCTTCAGGCAAATCTCGGGCAGGCGCCTGCGCGCCAGGCCGCGAAATTTGCGGGCTTACCCGATTCGGTAAACTGTACTACCGTCAATAAGGTTTGCGCCAGCGGTATGAAGTCCATCGCGCTTGCTACCCAGAGCATTCTTCTCGGGGATGCCGACATCGTAGTTGCGGGTGGAATGGAAAGCATGAGCAATACACCCTATTACGCGCCCTCCATGCGCTGGGGTAATAAATACGGAAACGTCCAGCTGATCGACGGTCTGGCCAAAGATGGCCTGACCGATGTTTACGACGGACAGGCGATGGGTATGGCAGCCGAACTCTGTGCGTCCGAATGTGGCATCAGCCGGGAAGATCAGGACGCATTCGCTGTTTCCAGCTATAAACGCAGCCAGGCAGCATGGGAGGCCGGTAAATTCGATGCGGAAATCGTTCCCGTACCGGTACCGCAACGTTCCGGTGAACCGGTGATGTTTGCCAAAGACGAGGAGCCCTACGCGGTTAAATTCGATAAAATTCCGCAGCTCCGTCCCGCTTTCAAAAAAGACGGTACGGTTACTGCTGCCAACGCATCCACCATGAACGATGGTGCGGCCGCTCTGGTGTTGATCAGCAAGGAAAAGGCGGAAGAGCTTGGCCTGAAACCGATTGGTCGTATCGTTTCCTACGCCGATGCAGAGCAGGCTCCGGAATGGTTCACCACCACGCCTTCATTGGCAGTACCCAAGGCCGTATCCAAAGCCGGTCTCAAAATGGAAGACATCGCCTACTGGGAACTCAACGAAGCCTTTGCCGTGGTGGGTATCGAAAACACCAAAAGAATGAAACTGGATCCCACTAAAGTAAACGTCAACGGAGGTGCCGTAAGTCTTGGACATCCGCTGGGTTGCAGTGGTGCACGGATTATCGTCACCTTGCTCAATGTACTCCGGCAAAACAAGGCCCGTTACGGTGCCGCAGGCATCTGCAACGGTGGCGGAGGCGCCAGCGCAATGGTTATTGAAAGTCTCTAAAAAATAGAATTAACAGCGTTCAGGGCTCGTTATCCTTTACGGAAACGGGCCCTTATTTTTTCCGTTATCTGATGCACATCAGGTGATATCTTTCCGAAATACACACCGGCACAGAACAGCAGGGTAAAGCTTCCGCACCTTGTAAAACAGCCCATGAACCCCGTTTGGTTTCGAAACAGCAACCAGGAAATCATATAGGATGCAAAAGCGATGAGCAGGATAAGCCCGGTTTTGCCGGTAAACGGAAACAGACGGAATTTCTTCCAGAGAAAATAGAGTCGGATAGCGTTGTAGAGCGCGAAGGAGATCAGACTCGACCAGGCTGCTCCGGCCATGCCGAAATGCTTCACCAGGAAATAATTGGTAGGAATGGAAATCGCGAGCAGGGTTACACCGCAGAAAAAGTCAAACCGCCAGTAAATAGAGGTTCCGATAATCAGATTGTTAACGCCCGTCCCGAGATCGATCAGTTTGGAGGCGCCGAGAATAAACACCACATTCATTGCTGCCAGATATTCGGGATTCATCTTCAGCCAGAGTATGGCATCCGATAGCCCCAGCCAGATGTTGAGGATGATCAGCAGTCCGCCTGCCAGCAGGTTGATGGAGGAACGTTTGTAGATACGGTCGATCTCATCCATATTTTTATCCTTCCAGGCCTTGGAGAGAATGGGTAGGCTGATGGGGAGCAGTGCCCGCTGGGGTATCAGCGACAGGCTGATCAGGTAAGTTGCCAGATTATAGATTCCGGTAAAAGCCAGTCCGTGAATGCCCGCAATCAACACCGAGTCGATGGTCTGTGCCACGGTATTAATCACCATACCCCCATAGGTAAGCGAGAACAGGGTAAAGATTTTTCCGGAGAACTTGCGGGTAACCCGGCTGATCTTAAAGGTGAAGTGCAGTTTGCCGGCACGCGCAATATAAATGACCAGACAAACCAATGTTACCGCATACACCAGCGAAAAAAGCAGGATAAAGGTTTCGTAGGTGATTACCCTGGTGATCTTCAGAACGATCAGCACGGTAGTGAGTATACGAACCAGGGTTTCCTTCAGAAAGTTCGGAAACACGGTTTTCTTCAGCTGCCAGCTGTAGTTCTCCAGGATCGTAAAGAAGAGGTAGAAAAAAGTATAGGGAAAGATCCAGAAATAGTATTCGACAAACAAGGCCGAACGCTCCGAAAAACTGCGGACGATAAAAGGCTTCAGCACCACACCGCCGATGGCGAGGAGAACGAATCCAACGGTGCCCGCCACCAGGCACCAGGTCAGCAGGTCGTTTTCCTTATCCTCCAGGTTATCGGTGTAGTAGGGAAAGAACTTGTACATGATCGGTGCCACACCCAGCGAGCCAATCACCATCAGCGTCTGGGCCAGTTCACCGAACAGACGGGTGAGGCCGTATTCATCGGTCGTAAAATAATCGTGAGCCGTAAACAACCAAACGTTTAACGCTCCGATCAGAAAGCCGATCAGGATAACGCCGGTGGAGAGCAGACTTTGTTTCCGGATGGTGCCCATAATCAGTTGATGTAAAAGTTGGGGTCTTTAAGATTCAGGGCGTTGAGCTGTTCTTCGGTAAAGCGCGTAGCAATCTCCTGCCAGTTTTCGGTAGGATGGATCCAGGTCCAGGTATCCGGGGCGGTCAGTATTCTTGTCGGCATATTGAATCCGGCAACGCAGTTTGTCCATCGGTAACGGATAATCATGCCGCTTTGCGTTCGGGAGGCGCTCAGTTCCAATTTCGGTACCTTGGTGGTGGTCAGGTATTGTTCAAATATTTTGGAAAGATCGAGCCCGGAAAATTCCTCCATAAATTGTTGCACCTCCTGTCCGGTAACGGTCTTGTGATAAAATGTGCTGTTCAGGCCGCGGAGCATCTGCCGGAATTTCTGATCGTCCTGCATCAGCTGACGGATGATGTGGAGCATATTGGCGCCCTTATAATACATGTCGCCGCTGCCTTCACTGTTCACATTGTATTGACCTACGATCGGAATATCGTTCGCAATATTTCGGCGGATACCCTGCACATATTCGTCGCCGGCTTTCTTTCCGTAAAGACTTTCGAGGTAGAGCGCTTCCGAATAATTGGTAAAACTTTCGTGCACCCACATATCGGCGACATCTTTGGTGGTGATACTGTTGCCGAACCATTCGTGTCCGGATTCGTGGATCACGATGAAATCGAATTTCAGTCCCCATCCGCTTCCGGAAAGATCGCGGCCCATATAGCCGTTGCCGTAATTGTTTCCGTAGGCAATATTGCTCTGGTGTTCCATGCCGAGATGCGGGGCCTCCACCAGTTTGTATCCGTCTTCATAAAAAGGGTAGGGGCCAAACCAGTGTTCAAAGCTGTGCAGCATGGTCTTAACCTGTTTGAACTGGTTTTTCGCCTTTTCCACATTGGACTTCAGCACCCAGTAACTGCAGTGGAGTACACCTTTTTCGCCGCGGAGCGTATCGGTGATGCAGGTATAATTGCCGATATACGGAATGATGTTGTAGTTGTTGATCGGATTCTTAACCTCCCAGCGATAATGAATCCTGCCGTATCTGTCCTGAGTAACCGATGCGAGTTTTCCGTTTCCAACGCCGGTAAGGTTTTGCGGAACCACGATGGTCAGTGCAGCAGAATCCGGTTCATCGCTCTGGTGGTCCTTGTTAGGGTACCAAACGCTGGCACCCAGCCCCTGACAGGCCACGCTGATAAACGGCAGACCTTCGTGATCCTTTTTCCAGATCCAGCCGCCATCCCAGGGGGCATTTTTGGCGGGGCGCGGTGTCCCGGAATAAAAGGCGATAATGGTCTGATTCGAATTCAGAGGTAAAGCCTTGGGGAAACTGACGTAGAACACATTTCCATCCCGGCGGAGCGCAAGCTTTTTCCCCTTAAACAGTACGCTGTCGAGCTGCATGGGCTCCTGCAGATCAAGCTGCATCACCGTATTCCTCCCGGTAACTTCAAAACTGATCTTGTTAAAACCGTAGATCGACTTGGTGGCCGTGTCGGGAACAACGGTGATATCGTAATGGGTCACATCCCACCAGCTTCTTTCCGGCGTAATCGATCCACGTAGCGTATCCTGACGGGTAAAGGTTTTGGGCGTAAAAAGTTGTGCGGACGCAGAATGGCAAACAATCTGAAGGACCGATGAGAGGAAACAGAATTTGAAAAATCGCATAAATGATTTTCTTTTGACTAAAATCCGCCGGAGTTCGCCGACGGGTTAAAATTACAACTTCTCCTACCGATAACGACCAATGTTGAGAGTTTTCAGCCATATTGTTTGCTTTTTCGGTTCCCGCAGCGGCCTTATGGCTGGTCTGTTCCCGACGCTGTTCCTTCTTCTGTCCTGTGCTGGCCGTAAGGATCATCAACTTCGTTTGTTCCGGTACAACGAGTCCACCGGAATAGCTTCCCTGGATCCGGCTTTCGCCAAAAATCAATCGGTGATCTGGGCGGTGCATCAGCTCTTCAATACCCTGGTTGAAACCGACAGCCAGATGAATATTGTTCCGTCCCTGGCGAAGAGCTGGACCATTTCTCCGGACGGGTTAACCTATACCTTTATCATCCGTAGCGATGTCCGGTTCCATGATCATCCATTGTTTCCGGGCGGGAAGGGACGCCTGATGAACGCCGCGGATGTGGCCTACAGTCTGTCCCGCATTATTGATCCCGCAACAGCCAGTAGCGGTGCCTGGATTTTCAACGGAAAGGTGGCTCCTGAAAACCCCTTCGAGGCGTTGAATGATACGACCGTAGTCATTCGTCTTGTTCATCCCTTCCGGCCGCTGTTGGGGATATTGAGTATGCAGTACTGTTCGGTGGTGCCGAGGGAAATCGTGGAGCATTACGGAAAGGATTTCCGCAGAAATCCTGTAGGTACAGGTCCCTTCCGCTTTTCTTTGTGGGAAGAAGGGCAGGCCCTGATCCTGCTGAAAAATGAACATTATTTTGAAAAAGACAGCCTGGGCAACCGACTTCCATATATCGACGGGGTGCAGATCTCCTTTCTCGACAACAAGGCCGCCGAATTTCTGGAATTCCGTCAGGGTAAACTGGATTTTATCAACGATATCGAACCCTCCTTCAAGGACGAGATCCTGACCAAGGGCGGTACGCTTCGGAAAGAGTGGGAGGGAAAGATCCGCTTAACCAGGCATCCCTATCTCAACACCCAGTATTTGGGCATATTGGTGGATACCGGATCGACGGTACTGCGTGACAGTCCGCTGCGGCAAAAGAAAATCCGACAGGCCCTCAATTATGGATTTGATCGGGAAAGGATGATGCTGTACCTGCGCAATTCGATCGGAATACCCGCGGTTTCCGGTTTTGTCCCTGCAGGTCTTCCCTCATTCGATTCCGTTTCGGTCAGGGGTTATCGTTATGATCCGGATAAAGCGAGGAAACTGTTGGCGGAAGCCGGTTTCCCGGACGGAAGGGAAATGCCGCCCATCAAACTCTTAACCCATCCCGTTTATACCGATCTGGCCGCTTTTATTGCCAATGAATTGGAGCGTACCGGAATTCCCGTTCAGGTGGAAACGGTAAGAAAAAGTTTATTGCTGGAAATGACGGCCAATGGATCGGCGGCGTTTTTCCTCGGGAGTTGGATTGCCGATTACCCCGATCCCGAGAATTTTTTGGCGGTATTTTACGGAAAGAATCCCGCCCCGCCCAACTATACTCGTTTCCGGAGTGCCGATTTCGATCGGTTGTACGAGACAGCCCTGCGCGAGAACAACGACAGTATCCGAAACGGCATTTATCGGGAAATGGACCGGATTATTGTGGAAGAGGCGCCGGTTGTGCCGCTGTGGTACGACATGGTGATTCACCTGGAGCAAACCCATGTAACGGGCTTCCCGGCCAACGCACTGAATATTCTGGAACTCCGGCGGGTTAACGTTTCAACTTCTCCTTAAATACTTTCTGGAATTTTTCCATCTTCGGACGGATCACGAAATAGCAGTAGGGCTGCGATTCGTTGTTCAGATAATAGTTCTGATGGTAGTCCTCCGCCTTGTAGAAATTGATCAGGGGAGAAATCTCGGTAACGATCGGGTCGTTAAAGGCTCCGCTTTTATCGAGTTCCCTTTTGTAGTGTTCGGCTTTCAGTTTCTGCTCCTCGTCCTTATAGAAAATGACGGAGCGGTACTGCGGTCCCACATCGTTACCCTGACGGTTGAGTGTGGTAGGATCGTGTGTTTGCCAGAAAACCTCCAGCAGCTCATCGAAGCTGATTTTGGCAGGTTCGAATTCGATCTGAACCACTTCGGCGTGGCCCGTATTTTTTTCGCAAACCTGCTCGTAGGTAGGATTGGCCACATGGCCTCCGGAATAGCCCGAAGTTACGCGGAGTACCCCGTTCAGTTGTTCAAATACCGCTTCGGTACACCAGAAACATCCGGTGCCGAAAGTGGCGGTATCAATTGCCTTGATTCCTTTTTCGTTCAGATCTGCGGTCATAGTTTTATAAGCGTTTTCCCGCTGCGCACAGGACGACAGGAGCCAGCCCGAAACACCCAGGAAAATAGTGAAAAATTTCGTAACTTTAATATACCTCATACACTTCTCATTAACCTTCCGGCTCAAAGGCAAAATTACACCCATTGCTTCGCAGTCTATCGTTAAAATTGGTTAAATGGCCGCCCCTTTATCAAAGGTTTAACATATGGCGAAACTAGGTTTTTTTTCCATACGATAACCGGCCGATGGGAATGCGTACTTTTGCATAAATTTTCAGGATATTATATATGAAGTTATTTCCCGAGTCGGCCGCCGTGCAGTTGGAACTGGACAAGGTAAAAGCCCTGCTGTTGGCCTATTGCCGAACGCAGTATGCCAAAACCAAGGCCGAAGAACTGCGGATCCATACCCACCGGAAGTTCATCGAAACCGAACTGAGGCAAACCGACGAGTTCCGGCTCCTGACCAACCATGGTCTGTATTTCCCGAACGATTTTGTGCTGAATATCCATCAGGACATCAAGCTGCTGTCGATTCCCGGCGCCGTACTTACCGGCGAACAGTTTATGCATATCCGTAAACTGACGGAAAACCTGCAGAATATCTTCCGCTGGTTCGATTCGGAACGCCGTCAGGCCTATCCCTTTCTGACTACGGTGCTGGAAGGGTCCTATTACGAAAAATCCATACTCCAGCTGATCGATGAAGTCCTTGATGATCACGGTCAGGTTGTAGACAACGCTTCCGAAGAGCTCCAGCGCATCCGGATGAGTCTTTTCCGGCGACGCAATGAACTTCGGCGGGTATTCGACCGGATTATTGGGAAGCTCAACAAACAGGGGTATCTGGCCGATATTGAAGAAGCCTTTCTGAACGGAAGAAGGGTGGTGGCCGTATTTGCCGAGCAGAAGAGGCTGGTAAAAGGAATTCTCCACGGTGAGTCCGACACGCGGAAGACCGCTTTTATCGAACCCGAAGAAACCATTGAGCTCAACAACGATATTTTTTCGCTGGAGAATGATGAATCCAGGGAGGTCTACCGCATCCTCCGCGAACTGACGGCCCGCCTGTCGCAGCATGCCGATTTGCTCCGCCAGTACCTGGACATCACCGGGGAATTCGATTTTATCCGCGCCAAGGCAAAACTGGCGCAGGATATGAATGCCGTTTACCCCAATCTCTCCGATAAATCGGTGATCCAGCTGGATGAAGCCTATCACCCGCTGCTGTATCTCTACAATAAGAAATCCGGGAAAACTACGGTTCCGGTAACCATACACCTCGACGATAAACAGCGGATTCTCGTGATCAGTGGTCCCAACGCGGGTGGTAAAACCGTAACCATGAAAACCATCGGCCTGCTGCAGATCATGATGCAGTGCGGGCTGCTGGTGCCGGTTAAGCCCACCTCAACGATGGGTATCTTCAAACAATTGCTGATCCATATCGGCGATACCCAAAGTCTGGAGTTTGAGCTGAGTACCTACAGCAGCCATCTCCGGAACATGAAACATTTTATCGAAGTGGCGAACGGGCGTACCCTGTTCTTTATCGACGAGCTGGGAAGCGGTAGTGATCCCAACCTGGGCGGTGCCTTTGCCGAAGTGATCATGGAGGAGCTGGCGAAAAAGCACGCCATGGGGATTGTCACGACCCACTATCTCAACCTGAAAGTGATGGCCAACAAGGTGCCCGGCATCATCAATGGCGCCATGGCCTTCGACGAGGTGAATCTCCTGCCGCTGTATAAGCTGATCATCGGCAAGCCCGGCAGTTCCTATACCTTTTCGATTGCCCAGCGGATCGGACTGCATCCGGCTTTGATCGACCGTGCCCGTAAGATGGTGGACGAAGAGCATTTTAAGCTCGATAAGCTGCTCAATAGGACCGAGCAGGATCTCCGTAAGGTGGAGGAGAAGGAGAAGCAATTAAACCAGTTGCTGAAGGAAAACGAGAGGCTGAAGAAGACTATGGAGCAGGTGCTCGACAAGGAGAAGCATCGCCAGCAGGTGGAGTTGCTCAAGCACCAGAACCGCATAACCGAGGAACGTATTGCGTATTTGAAGGATATGGAGCGCAAGCTCCGGCACATTGTATTAGACTGGAAGAAGGCCGAGGACAAGAGCGAGGTGGTGAAGCAGATCCACGCGATTTTGTTCAAGCAGAAGGACAAGCATGTATCGGAGAAGGTGAAGAAACGTCTGGAGTCGCGCTATGAAGATTTGCCGCAGGAGGTGACGGTCGGATCAAAAGCGCGCATGAAGAAGAATCACCAGGTAGGCATTGTGAAGGAAATCCGGGGTAAAAAGGCCGTGATACAAATCGGTGTATTGCCCATCACTGTTGATTTAGAGAGTCTTGTGGCGGTGAAGGACAAGAGCGAAGAAGAAATAAAGTCATAAAATTTTTTGGAAGATAATTTTCGATGCGCTTATTTTGCACCCGGAGAGATGGCAGAGCGGTCGAATGCGGCGGTCTTGAAAACCGTTGACTGTAACAGGTCCGGGGGTTCGAATCCCTCTCTCTCCGCGGAAAAATAGTAAGCCCGTGAGAACTTAGGTTTTCACGGGCTTTTTTGTTTTTAAGTCTCATCGATTGTATTGTTTCATCAAAATTGATACGGCGTGTGTAATCTTCCCTAAAATTAGCTACGATTATTAACGTAGTTTTATAATTTAGGGACAATGAAAAAAAGTAAGTTCAGCGAATCGCAGATCATCAAGATTTTATCACAGCAGGAGTCGGGGATCAGGTTGAAAAGTTGGGGGATTTGGAAGAAAGTGGTTGTTTTGCAGTGTGA